>Ga0208694_1000104_pt1 | contig 126385 bp, 114 predicted proteins | sample AD_UKC078_MetaG_FD_184442 | JGI IMG/M metagenome (GOLD analysis project Ga0208694, IMG submission 184442) | Active sludge microbial communities of municipal wastewater-treating anaerobic digesters from USA - AD_UKC078_MetaG (SPAdes) (version 2) | ecosystem: Engineered > Bioreactor > Anaerobic...
TGCAGGTCAAAGGTCTGACCGGTCGATTCACCCGCCCGGGTGATGGTCATGCTCGCCGCCTGGAGCTCGTCCTTGAAAACACCAAGCAGATCCTCCGCCGCATCGTAGATGGCGCCGGGGGAAGCATCGCCCATGAAGGTGACCGTGATGTCCTCTTCATCCAGCTCAACATCGGCGACTCCGCTCGCCGTGATGGCGGCCGCTTCCGCTGCCAGCTTGGCCAAAAAGTCCGCCTTGGCCTTGTCAGGTGTCGCCTCAACCGCAAAGACGAGGTCGCCTGCCAAATCAAACTCGACACCGTACTTGTCCGTCGCCGTCGCTGTGTAAGTCGCCAGGATCGGATCGCGCTGCGCCAGGAACTCGGCCGGACTCATGCCGTTCAGGAGGTAACCGGCCACAGCCTCCACTACGCCCGCAGCGTGCAGGTCAAAGGTCTGACCGGTCGATTCACCCGCCCGGGTGATGGTCATGCTCGCCGCCTGGAGCTCGTCCTTGAAAACACCAAGCAGATCCTCCGCCGCATCGTAGATGGCGCCGGGGGAAGCATTGCTCATGAAGGTGACCGTGATGTCCTCTTCATCCAGCTCAACATCGGCGACTCCGCTCGCTGTGATGGCGGCCGCTTCCGCTGCCAGCTTGGCCAAAAAGTCCGCCTTGGCCTTGTCAGATAAGACTCCAACATACACAGGATCTCCCTGTTCGTCCTGAAGTCTAATATTATTATCAATGAAAACATCGTAATCAGGTAATGTGATATGCAGCTCTCCATACGGAAGACCCGATCCAACTTCACCACTTACTAAAAGCTCTCCATCTTCGTTAGTCGTTCCAACCCAATATCTCTCGGTATCGTCTCCAACCATTCCTGTTGTTAGTACAAGTTTGCTGCTAGCCCATGGCCATCCAGACGCTCCTGTCCAAATTGGCATGCCTACCCTTACTTCTTGATTGGGCCTGAGTCCACTGATTGTAAAGCTTAGTGTGTCTCCAGCAGCATAATAATTTTCATCAAGGGCACTAACAGTAATCTGTGGAATTTCAACTGTGACGGTTACAACAGTTTCGTTTCCAAATGAGTCTTTAAATGTTGCTTGTAACTTGTTTCCATCTTGTAATGTTGCTAATGCCAAAGCCTCTGGGTCACTTCCGTCTAACGCTTCGAATGGTGTCATGTCTAGCTCAAATACACCTGAAACGGAATCGTATTTTAGAGTTCCCCAATCAACTTTAGGCTGTCCGTTATAGTCCAGGCGATAAACTGTTACATCTGTTTCATCTAAATTATCGTCTGTGACTTCAATAGAAAGTCTATGAAGTATGTCACGTTGCCAAAATACTAATGTTGCTTCGTCATTTACAATATTCTCCTCAACCGTGACTAAGGAGCCATAGTTATCTCCACCGATATATGGATTGTATTGATAGTGTAATTTGGAAGCTACCGGAGGCGTGGTGTCTGCCTTGACCTCGATATCCTCCTCAAGCTCCGTGATCACTGCACCGGTATCAAGATCCTCAAGCCACACGCGGACCGTGTAGTCGCCTGCCTCGCTGAAGGTCAGGTTGAAGGTATTTGCCATCTCACCTGTGGGAATCTCCGCCGGCAGGGGGAAGCCGCTCAAGGGGCCCCAGTAACCGTCGTTGTCCTCGTCAATCACCTGTGTGATCTCATGGCCTAAGGAGTCCTTGCCAACAAAGGTCAGCGAACCAGGACCCTCAAGCGAAATCCTGTTCAGCGCACGGGCATAGCCCTGCGTACCCACCAGCACGTTCTCGGTCGCAAGGTCAAAATCAAAGCCCACCATCGCAAGGATGTCTTCATCCGGCAACTCATAGACATACTGGTAGGTCGAAACAATTAATTTAAACTCAACGGTCACTTCTACATCAGCAGCTAAATCTGCGACTGTGTAAGTGGTGCCGGCATCCCCAACTACAACCCCATCTTTCTTCCACTCTTTGACCTGGTAGCCTGGATCTGGCGTTGCTGTGAAGATAACATCCAAGCCTCCATCAACTTTATCCCCACTAGTAACGTTCTCCCAGCCAAACGGGTTTTGTATCGCAGCTTCTAATTCACCATTTCCACCCACTACGCTGAAGGTTACAGTGTATTTAGGTGCTGCTGCATCAAACTCAATCTCCAGTGTTGCTACAGCAGAGTTTGTATGTCCAGACTTAACTGCGATCGCTTTAAGCACCACAGTTCCACCGTTTGCAGGTTCATCCAAGGCAGATGAATCAACGATTATTTCATTGTCATATTTTTCGGAATCCGCTGTCGGTGTTGTTCCATCCAAGGTGTAATAAATCTCGGCACCAGTTGTTGCTGTCTCCAGTTTGACAGTAACACCTTCATTATTGGGAAGTGAATAATCCGGATTATAAGGATTTCCTGCAACCGTTGCAGTTATTGTAATAGCCTCCACTATCGGTTTCGGGACGTAGGGCGGTACCACAACCTGGGTTGCAGGGCTTGCTGCGTAACCCGGTTTGGCTTTGTAGCGAACCTCATAGGTCCCTGAAGCCAAGCCTGTGATCACAGTTCCCGTAACAGCATTCCATGGGCTGGCTGACTTCAGTTTGTACTCCATGGTGGTGTTAACACCGGTAATCTTTCCGTCGTTATTGGCTCCGGTGGTCGGCGCCACACCTGTCAAGCCTGTTGGGGCAACTTGAGTTTCAAGCCGGTAGCCATCCGCGTCCAGCCAATAACCATACTGCACAATACGGTCATCGTTGATCACTTCAACATATTTATTAGCAATCCGGCCGGCATCTGCAGTCCAGCTGTTAAGCCAAGCATAAGTTGGCTTGGCTTTTCGCCGGAGGGCCATGTACTTGTCGGCCAGCTTACGGTAGTCAACATGCTGACGGGAGATTGAACTGACATAGGAGATAATGACCTCGTCAACTTTTTTACCCGATGAGGCCGCCGACCGAAGCAAGCCCATGTAATATTTGGCTAGGCGCGCTTCATGCCTGTCCGGATTAGATCTGTAGGCAAAATAGGAATTTTTCAAGGCCTCATAGAGAATTACATTCAATTTTTCGCCATCTTTTACGACGTATGCGTAGGGCGTCGCTGTTTCAGCATCCTGGGCACGCACCAGTTGAGCAGGCATTCCCCCCCAAACAATCCCAAAGGCAAGAATGGCCACCAGTATCCTGACTCCCCACCATTTGCACCTCATCTCAATCTCCTTTCACCGTGAAACCCTATCATCAGTTACAGTCATCGTTATAAGCTGATTTTAATTCTTAGTAACCGACACCTTTGCTCTGTGCTGGCTGTCTGACAGCGGTGGACTTTCGTCTACCACCTCGTAGTAGTACTCGTTGCTGTATTGATCAAATGTCATCTGTTTCCCGGCATAATTGACGGTATAATCGCCTGCCGACTTAGGAGCGGGAGAAATCTTGACAAAAACAAAGGTTGTCCCCAAAGAAAGCCCTGGTTCCGTGTAAACGCTGTAACTGAAGAGAGTCGTCGGCGTCGCAGTCGTTGCTGCCGTAGTTGTTGTCGTGGTCGTCTTGGCCGTTGTCTGCTTGGTCGTAGTCGTCGCGGTCGTCGTGGGCGCCTCAGTGGTTGTCGGCTCCTCGGTTGTCGTCGGTTCTGCAGTCGTCGGCTCCTCAGTGGTTGTGGTTGTCGTCGTCGTCGTCGGAGGTTCCGTCGGAGCCTCGGTTACCTGAGTTGTCTCGGTCGGTTCCGGTTCTTCTTCACGCTTGCAGCACTTAGGAAGGCAAAGAATTAAAAGAAGCACCAGGATCAGTGCCAGAACAGCGGATACAGCCGCCAGGATATTTCTTTGTTTCTCGGCCTTGGTCAGAACCTTTTTCTTGTCGTCTCCGTTGCTCATCTTGTCTCCTCCAGCTTTCTATTTGGATTAATTATCTTGGCAATGTACAAAAAGGCATGAAAAAGGCGACGCCCCTCAACTTGGGTGTCGACTTCTACTCCCCTAAAACCAAACTTCTGTAACTCTTCGGCCTTGTTCGGTTTAAATCACCCAACACTTCTTCTGCATACATACTCACGCAAACATTATCACCAATTTGGGTAATGGCTGTCAACCGATGACCGGAAAATATTCAAAAAATGGCCTCTTGGATGGATGACAAGGCTTTCCGTTTTTGTTCATTCCCCAATGCGCGGGCCAATTTCGTGCGGGGAGCCCGTGCAACAGTAATCTTTCTTGAAATTGCGACTCTCCTTTCATATCACGGGCAGCTGTGTCCTCAAATTCATCATTTGAATTAATTTTGCATACTGGCCATTCTCTTTTGAAAAAAAGATTAGAGATTGCCTGTAATCCATGGAAAGGCAAGAAGCCGGATGCAGGAATTATTTTTTTCAGGAATTGAAAGATGCGGGGATCCTTGCTTTTCTCCCCTTATGGAGATCCTCTGGTGCGCTAGGAGGGATTCGAACCCCCGGCCCCTTCCTTAGGAGGGAAGTGCTCTATCCTGCTGAGCTACTAGCGCATGACGACCTTTGACAGTATACCAAAAGCGGCCCCGTTTTGGCGGGGCCGCTGGTCAGACAATCAGTCCGTGATCAGGCTGGGATTTTACTCTTCGCCTTCTTCCTTGAACTCATAGTCCTTGCCGGGAAGAATGGCATTCAGGAGGATGCCCAGGATGGCCGCGATGGCCAGGCCTGACAGGTTGATCGAAGTCGCGCCCACCGGGAAGGTCAGGCCGCCGACCACGTCGAAGCCAAGGCCGGACACCAGGATGACGGCTGCCACAATCAGGTTGCGGGTGCTGGTCAGGTCGACCCGGTTCTCAACCATGTTGCGGACACCGATGGCGGTGATCATACCATAGAGGATGAAGGACACGCCGTTGATGACCACGCCCGGAATGGTTCCGATGGCGCTGCCGACGATGGGCAGGAAGCTGGCAACAATCGCCATGACCGCCGCCACCTGCATCACCCGGGGGTCATAGACGCGGGTCAGGACCAGGACGCCGGTATTCTCACCGTAAGTGGTGTTGGCGGGTCCGCCGACGATGGAGGCCAGGCTGGTCGCCACACCATCACCGACCAGGGTTCTGTGCAGACCCGGCTTGGAGATGAAGTTTCTGCCGACCGTAGCCGAAATGGCGACGATATCGCCCACATGCTCCATCATGGTAGCCAGGGCGATGGGCACAATCGTGATGATGGCACTCACATCGAATTTCATGATCTGGGCCGCCGTGACCGGGACGCCGACGATGCCGACACCCTTGAGCGCGGAGAAGTTAACCACGCCGAAGAGTATGGAGACAACATAGCCCGTAATGACCCCCATCAGGATGGGGATGATCTTCAGCATGCCCCTGCCCCAGAGGTTGCAGACAATGATGGTCACCATTGAAACCAGGGCGATCAGCCAGTTGACGCCTGCCGGGAGTACCCCTTTCGCCGTCTCAATCGGGGCCATGATGCCGCCGATGGCGACCGGGGACAGAACCAAACCGATCAGCATGATGACCGGGCCTGTGACAACCGGCGGGAAGAAGCGCATGACGCGTTTGGGACCGACCAGCTTGATGATGCCGGCAACGATGATGTAAACGAAACCGGCGACAAAGACACCGCCGCACGCATAAGGCAGCTTGGCCGGGTCATTTTGCCCCACATGCAGGTAACCTGCGATGAAGGCAAAGGAAGAGCCGAGGAAGGCAGGAACCTTTCCTCCCGTGACCAGGTGGAAAAACAGGGTTCCGGCACCGGCTGTCAGCAGGGCTGTCGAAACAGGGAGCCCGGTGATAATGGGAACCAGGATGGTAGCGCCGAACATCGCAAACAAATGCTGCACGCCCAGGACCAGAGTTTTGGGAACCCCCAGCTCTCTTACGTCATAGACGGGCTCAATGCCCAGCTTTGATTTCTCTTTTGCCATTCGTTCATCTCCTCTCATAATAAGATTTCCTTTTTGATGCGTTCCGGACGTTTCCCCCAAAAAACTTGAAACACCTGCCGCATACGGGTTCTTATTATTTTACACAAAGCCTACCACAGGGACCCCATGAATGCATTAGCAATCTTTACAGGATCCGTGGTTCACTGCCACTGATTATAGCCTAAAAGTGTCTTTTAGCAAGAGAATTTTCACAATGCTTTGTTTACCGGACACAATTGCGCCCGCTTTCCCTGCTGTTTATCAGAGAAAAGCGCCGGCTCTCAAAAGCAGGATAAAGAAGTGCAAGGTGACAAGCGAAACCAGGGAGGTCACCGCCACTGCCTGGGAGGCCAGTTCCCCATCCCCGCCCATGTTGTAGGCCATGGCTGGCAGGGGGCTGGCGACCGGGCCGCCGAAGGCGACCAGGAAGGAAAGAAGCAGGATCTCCCGAAAACCCATCCAGATGGCCAGGGGAACAAAAAGGGCCGGGACGATCAGGGTTCGCATGGCAGTTGCCGCAAGGATGGCTTTCCGGTTGCTTCTCAAGCCCTCAAAGGTCAGGGCAGCCCCCGCGGCCATGAGGGCCAGGGGCGCGGCAGATGATGCAATCTGGCTGACCGGCAGGTAAACCATGGCAGGCAGCTTCAGGCCCGTCAGCTTGAAAAAAAGAGCCGCCAGAACAGCCAGGATGATGGGGTTGGTGATCAGCTTTTTCAGGATGGGCCGGATGCCCGTCCTATGATTCAGCATGAATTCGAAAATCAGAACGGACAGGATATTGTAAAGGGGCACCATGACCGCGATCAGGATGCTGGTCACCCCGATCCTTTCAGCCCCGAAGAGGAGGGTGCCGTAAATCAGGCCGTGCAGATTGAAATTGGAACGGTAGGCACACTGGGCCACCACCGCCGCCCGGGATCTTTGCCTGACCCATCGGAGGGCGAAAAGGACACCGCCTGCCGCCTGAACCAGGACGCAGACAATGGCAAAAAGGATGGCCTTGAGGTTGAAGGCTTCCGCCAGGTCGGTGTCATAGGTGCTGACAAAAAGAGCGGTAGCGATGAAGACAACAAAAACCAGGCGGTTGAGGGACCGGCCCATGGATTCCGGGATGATTTTGGATTTCCTGAGCAGGGCGCCCAAAGCGATAAAAAAATAAAGCGGGAAAAGGGATTCAAAGGTTTCGAGGAATACAGCCATCGGGTCTTCTTTTTTGAAAACCCCCCGCGCCGGCAAGAGCGCAGGGGGCGTCAACAAAGGAGAAAGAATGCCGCCTTGCGGCGGGATCCGTCCGTTTAGTCGACTTCTTCAAAGGCGACGCAGCGGCAGAAAGCTGACTCGCCGTACTGGAACTTCCAGGGGAAGGTCCCCAGGATCAAGCGCTTGTTGAGCACCTTGTCAATCTCGCCGCCGATGCACTCCACGTGAATGATCTCGTCGGGCTGGGGGAAGAGCTGAATGTGCATGCCCTGGTAAACATCGGGCCAGGGGTAGATCTCATTCAGACCCTTGCCGTAGCGCTTCCTCATGTAGGCATCGCAGGCCGCCGCTTCCTGGGGCTCCCAGTCGCGGATCTTGGTGTTCATGGGATGGTCGGCCGAGCCGCAGTCAACGGCGATGTACTTGATCTCCATCTCCTTCAGCCAGGGGATGAAATCCAGCGAGGGGCCCGGATGGCGGAGCATGTAGCGGCGCTCATCGGCCTCGGGCTGGTCAAAGCCGTACTTGTGGTAGCCGGTGCTGATGAAGATGATGTCTCCCTTTTTGACCTCCACGCGATCCATGATGTCCTGCGGGGTGTAGATGGACCAGTCCTCGGTGATATCCGACAGGTCAACCACCACGCCGGGTCCCACCAGCTTGTCCATCTCCAGCGAGGCGATGTCACGGCCGGCCGTGTCAAAATGCAAAGGGCCGTCCAGATGAGTGCCCACGTGGTTGGATGTGGTGATCAGCATGCCGTTGGCTCCGTTGGGGGCCAGGCGCTTGAAGAATTTGACCTGCAGGGGCTCATAGGTGGGCCAGGGCGGGGTCAGATGGCTTGTGTTAATCGAAAGGTCGTAGACTTTCACTTTATCCCAGTTCTTAATCATGATGTTCCTCCCATTTTCTTGACTGGTTCTGTCCGTAAATTATTATAGCGCTTTCAGTCCAGCAGGCCCTCATCATCGAGAAGCCCGACATAGGCCTCAAAAGCGTCTTCAAAACATTTCATGGGCGGGTGGACCACACCGGCCCCTACCTGGCCGATACCGGCCTCCTTGTGGGCGATCCCCGTATTGATGACCGGCAGGATCTGGGTCTCGATGACCAGGCGGATATCGATGCCCGTCGGCGCGCCCCGGAAATTCATGGGCGGCAGCTTGTAGCTCTCACTTTCCTCCAGGGTAATCTCATACATCTGGGTGGTGTAGTTGACCGCGTCCTGGGGGGTGCCGCCGACAAACTGGACGATGGCCGGGGCCGTCGCCATGGAAAAACCGCCGATGCCCATGGTCTCGGTGATGCAGGAGTCCCCGATGTCGGGATTGGCGTCCTCCATGCTGTAGCCGGGGAAGTAAAGGCCGTCGATAATCTCGGCCGGGGCCGTAAACCAGCGGTCGCCCAGGGCCGCCACCCGGATGCCGAAATCCGTGCCGTTGCGGGCCATGGTGTAGACCACCGAGGAATGTTTGACTTTTCCAACCGGGTCCATGGTGGCCTTGGAGGCGGGCATGGACAGGTTCAAGGCAAAGTGGTCATTGGAGTTGAGGAAGTCAAAGACTTTGGCCTGATCTTCAGGAGTGGCCCGGGTCTTGACAATGCTGGAGGCCATCTCCCGGATAAAGAGCGAGGTGGTGGCCTTGTTGCGGTTGTGGACCTCATCGCCCATCTGGACCGACTGGGCCATCAGGTTTTTCAGGTCGATGGGGCCATGGATCTCAAGCGCCTCTTTCAGGATGGGATAAAGAGTCTTTTCCATCCACCTCAGGTGCTCAATCACCTGGGGGCCGTAGGCGCCGAAGCGCAGGACCTGGCCCAGGCCCTCATTTTGGGTGCAGTAGGCAAAATTGCCCTCGGTCTTGTTCTCGATGATAAAGACCGGCATGGAGGCCGTCACCACGCCGGCCATGGGACCGACGGCATTGTGGTGGTGGCAGGGATCAAACTCAATCCGGCCGGACGCGGCCAGCTTCTCTGCCTCCTCCGGCGTTTGAGCCAGCCCCTCATAAATCAGGCCGCCGATGACAGCGCCCCGCAGGGGCCCCGACATCCGGTCCCAGGTGATGGGCGGGCCCGCGTGCAGGATCAGGTGCTTGTGCATGCCGGGGACCACCTCACCCGCGATGCCCATGCCCACCAGGGTCGGACGGGCCCCCTGGATCATCTCCAGTGCCTTCTTGTTGGCTTCTTCAATAAAGTCCATGATCTCTCCTTCTTTCTATTTCCTGTAATCCTTACTTGCTGCTTTTAAGGCGGCCCAGCAGCGATGCCATTTTCTGGTCACCGCCCGCCGCCGGTTTCCACTGGACCTGGATGGCAGGCACTCCCTGCCGGGTCAAGTCATCATAAAAGGACTCAAGGCCCAGGTTGATCACCTTCAGCTCCTGCTTGAACAAATCGTTGACAGACATCTTCCTGCTCCTTTCATCAGATGCCGGCGGCCTTCATGATCCGGTCGGCCAGGCGGACCGCCTGGGCGTTGGACGGCATGACCAGGACGCCTGCCTCCTCCAGGACCTTCTTGGATTTTTCCAGATCCTGCGGGTCCTGGTCCGTTCCCGTGATGGAGGCCACCACGGCCAGATCCCTGCCTGACGCCTGAAGCTTCCGTCGTGCCTTCTCAATTGACTCCGCCACGGCGCTGGCCGGATCCTCGTGGGAACCGTAGCCCAGGACCACGTCAACCAGGACCAGGGCCGTTGATTGATCCAGCCAGGCATCGAAAAACTCCGTCCGTGTCATGGGATCGATCATGGGATGGGGCCGGCCCCGGGTAAACTGGTCTTCACCCAGATCCAGGCAGATGTGGCCCGCCCGGCCCTCGAGTTTATCCCAGGCCCGGTCGGGGGTCAGGGGAATGTTGGAATAGATGAGGTGCTCCGCCCCCAAGTACTTGATGGCCTCATCGGCCAGGGTGCCCCCCGTGTAAAAGGCCCGCAGGTATTTTTGATCCGGCTTGAGGCGGGCAAGGGCCTCCCTGACCAGGCGGTCAATTTCCTCAGGGGGCAGATCAAAGCCGTCAAAATCGACGGGCTCCTCTTCTCGGAGAACCGCCACGGCTTTTCTGGCGGCATCCTCCAGACTCAGGCAGGGAATGGCTCCGGCTTTTTTGACCGATTCGGCCTGGCCGCCGATAAAGTCAATGACCACCGGTTTTTCCGCCCCGGCAAGCAAGCCGTAGATCTTCTTTTCAACCGAGGGGGCGGGCGGCTTGGAGACCAGGACGATGACCTCCGTCTCCGGGTCGGCCAGAAGGGCCTGGATCCCCTGGATCATCATGAGGCCGCCGATCTCTTCCTTCAGGTCGCGGCCGCCGGTGCCGATGACCTGGGAGAGCCCCTCCCCCAGCTGGTGGATGCGGACCGTGATCTCCTGGGTCCCGGTCCCGGACGCGCCGACCAGGCCGATCCTGCCCCGCCGGACCGCGTTGGCAAAGCAAAGCGGCACCCCGTTGATGATGGCGGTTCCGCAGTCAGGCCCCATCATGAGCAGACCCTTTTCCACGGCCAGTTTTTTGAGGCGGAGCTCGTCCTCCAGGGCCACATTGTCGGAAAAGAGCATGACATGCAGCCCCTTGCGGAGCGCATTTTCCGCCTCATCCGCCGCATACTGGCCCGGGATGGAAATCTGGGCCAGCCTGGCATCCGGCATCAACTTGAGTGCGGAACGCAGGGTGGGCGGCTGGTACTGACCGGCGTGGGCCTCTTTTTTGCTGTTGAGCTGCGCTTCAAAGGAAGCCAGCAGGTCATCCATGCTGACCTTGGATTCATCAAATTTGGCCGCGATAAACAAATCGTTGGGGGTTACTTTTTCCAGCTCCGGCAAAAACATGTCCAGCATTTTCACCAGATCCAGGTTCAGGTCGGTCCCCATGCCGGCAAGAACCTCCTCCACCCCCTCCAGCTTCTTCATCTCGCGCGAGATCAGCATGAGGGTGACGGAATCGTAATAGGCATTTTCCCTTATGATTGTCTTGATCATTGCTATTCTCCTTAGCCTGTCATCTTCTCCGTGAAGTCACCAGCCTGCCCCGGAAATTCCTGATTAAAAACCGGCCTGTGTACGGCCGCCAGCGGCTTGGGCAGCAGGATCTGGCCGCAATAAAGGCCGTATAAAAAGTCGGCGCCCGATGATGCCCCAAAATCCAAAAGCCGGTCAATAACCGGCCCCATCGCCGCCAGATCGCCTGCGCCCGCCGCCCGAAGCGCCTCCAGGTAAAGGAGGCCCGCATGCCCCCGCACAGCGTGGCGGATCATGTGGTAACTGATCAAGTTGGTCCGCTCCAGGGCCATCTTTTCTATCTGCCCGAAGAAACAGGCAGTCCGGTGTTCTTCGGGACCGCGGCCGGGAAGGTAGTAAAAACTCAGCAATATCCCCGTCATGAAGTCGTCACAGGAGGGGGTCAGGCCGGGGCCAAAACCGATCAGGGCCCGGGCCAGCCCGGCCGCCCGGTCCAGATCGTCTTCCTGGCAGGCCTGAAGAAAGCGGCCTAAATCCTTGAGGATAAAGGCGCTGTACATGTTGAGCGGGGCAGGCGGCAGTTTTTTCTCTTTGCCCGGCAGGACTGTCACAAGGGAGGCGATCCCCCCCTTGTCCGCGGCCGCAAGTTTGTCCCGGATCAGGGCCAGAACCTGATCCTGCCTGCCCGCCGAAAGCGGGCCCGGCAGCCTTGTGTGGCGCGCCACGGCGCCACGGGTGTCGATGACCCCCTGATTATCGGGCAGGGAAAAGACGCCTTCCGAAAAGCTGACCCGGCTCCCGCCCGGCAGCAGCAGATTGTGAAGCTTGGGAACCACGGCCCCCATGGGCGTCAGATCGCGGCCCTCCCCGACCAGGGTTACCAGGACCCGGTCGGACGTGAGGAGATTGACCGCCTTTTTGAAGGCCGAATGGACCTGGAAGACAATGTCTTGCCGGCGTGACAGGAAATCCCTTAATTCAAGGGCCATCTCCTCTGCGCGAAAGCTCTGCCCCGTCCCGGTCACTGGATCAGCTCCTTGATCTTGAGTGCCAGCTGGAAATTGAAGGCTGTTTCCGGATCCCGCAGGTCAACGCCATAGACATCGCGGATCCGGTTGATCCGGTAGATGACCGTATTGTAATGGGTGAAGAGCTGTTCGGAAACCCGTTTGAGGTTGCCGCCCGATTCAAAATAGGCGCGGATGGTCTCGATCAGGTCGCCGCGCTGGCTGGCATCGTGTTCCTCCAAAGCCGCCAGGACCTCCTCCGCGTATGCCAGGGCATCTTCGCGAAGAAGCGGGTGGCCCAGCACCCGCAGCAGACCCAGGTCGTCAAAGTAAAGGACTGAGCTTTCCCGGCCGCCCCTGCTCTGCAGGATGCGGACGGTCTGCTCAGCCTGCTGGAAGCTGGCAGGCAGCGACCGGTAGGAAGCCACACAGGAACCCACGCCGATGGAAGTATGCTGGGCGATCTCCTTCTCTTCAGCACAGGCCAAGAGAATGTCGACAAACTGCTCGCTCAGGGCCTGGCGGCCCTCAATGGGGCAGTCCTGGTCAAACTGAAGCAGGAAGACGGCCCGGTCACTCTTGCGGGTCGACAGAAAGTAGCCGCTGTAATCCCGCTTGATGCGGTTAGTCAGATTGAGCATGGTGGTATTGAGGTTTTTCACGGTATGGGAATCATCGGGGCCTGTCTGGAAACGGCCTTCATGGTTGAGCGCCATCATGATGATCTGGCTCGGCAGGTCGGGGTGGAAGAGATAAAAATCCGCGCTGTCGATGGCCTTGGCCTGTTCATGGGGATCTTCACTCAAAAGCTGCTCCAGGAAGGTGGTCTGGTGAACATTTTCCCGCTCCACCAGGGTGGTCCGGTTGAGGATGTCAAGGGCAATCAGGGAGGAGGTCGACTCAATCACAAAAAGATCCTGGGGCCGCAGGCTGCCGTCCACATCCCAGATAAAAATGCTGCCGTAGTGGGTGCTGTCAAAATAGATGGGGACGGTAAAGCGCCGCAGGCCCTTGCCGCCCGCCGTGACCTCCAGGCCCTTGTCTTTTTCCGCCCGATTCTCGCGCCGAAGGAAAGCGGCCGAGGTCAGGGCCCGGTAATCCTCTTCGATCCGGCGCTCCTTGACCGGATCCGGACAGTAATAGTAGACCTCATGAAAGATGTCGTCGCTGATGACCACCGGGGCCCCGGTGGCCAGGTAAATCTGCTCCGCGATGGCCTGCATGCCCTCATGGCGGAGCATGATCTCCCTCACCGTATGATTGAAATCGTTGATCCGGGACAGGAGGCGGGTCTGCTCCCCGATGATGTGATTGAAGATCTCCTTGATCAATTCGCCATAGGGTACGTGCTGAGGCACTTTGATAACAGGGAAATCGATCTGGTCGGCCAGGCGGAGGACAGCTTCCGGCACTTCGCTGATGTAGCGCTGGGTCTTGATGCCCAGCCCGCACACCCCCTTGGCCTTGAGTTCCGGAATCAGGCTCTCCAGGGCCGTAATGTCGTGACTGAAGGTGAAGGCCGTCGTCAGCAGGAATTCCCCGGGCCGCACCCAATCGATGATGTCGGGAACCTCCATGACATTGACCGAGACAATGCTGTTGCTGAGCCCCTTGTGGCCCGCCAGCACCTCCGCTCCCTGAAGCAAATCCACCTGGAGGATGTCCCGGAGCTGAATGGTAAGCTGTTTTTGATCCATCTTGCGCTTTCCTTCCTCTACTATTTTACACAAATCCCACTGGACTGCGCTTAGCGTCAATTGACAATATTCGCCGGATTTTTCGGATTGTACCTGTCATTTGCATACACACATCTTCCGGTTCCGACGGAACTTCTTTGCATGATTGACACAAAAACCCCTGACCGGGCCGGCAATTGTCCGGCTCCTTTGCAAGCGGCGGGGAAGCTTGGGTAAACTGACTGACCCTCCCCTTTGGTTCTTGTTGTGTCTTGCCAAATTCAACCGGCTGCTTCTTATTATATTGTAAGCAGTCACAAAGTGTTTCTGATTCAATCATGGTAAAATTAAGTTAATCTGCACAATGGGTCCAGGCGTTCTGTCTGGACCGTGGTATTAGATGCGAAAGCCATTCGCTTAATAAAAGGAGGTTATCCGTGCTAAGTCAATTTGATTATGTCAAACCGCTTGTGCTGGACCAAGCCCTGGATGCACTGTCACGCGAGGGGGACACCTACATCCTGGCGGGCGGGACGGATCTTTTGATCAGCCTGCGTCACAACCTGATTGACGCCAAACACATCGTTGACATCAAGGCCATCCCCGAACTGGACGTCTTCCATTTCGAAGAGGGAAAGGGACTGGAGATCGGCGCCAATGTGGTCGTCAACCGGCTGATCGATTCGGACCTGATCAAAACCAGGTACAAGGCGCTCCATGACGCAGCGTCTGTCCTGGCGTCCTACCAGCTTCGGAACCGCGCCACCCTGGTAGGCAATCTCTGCAACGCGTCGCCCGGGGCTGATCTGCCGCCCCCGCTCCTGATCTATGACGCCCGGGTCAAGATTGCCAGCAGCGAGGGGGAGCGGACGGTGGACCTGAAGGATTTCTTCACCGGGGTCAAAAAAACACAGCTGGCCAAAAATGAGCTGGTGGTTTCGGTCCTCCTGCCGGATCCCGGCCAAAATGACAAGAGCTGTTACCACCGTCAGACGCGGCTCAAGGGCCACGATCTGTCCACGGTCGGGGTCGCCTGCCGCATCGACGGCCAGGGAAAGGCTGCCATCGGCATCAATGCCGTCGCTGTCACCCCTCTCCGCCTGACCGCTTTGGAAAATGAGCTGAACGCCAGGGGGCTGAATGAGGAATCGATCCTTTGGGCATCGGAGGAAATCAAGAATCACATCAAGCCCATTTCCGACGTGCGGTCATCCAGGGAGTACCGGCTGCATATGGCCGGCGTCCTCTTCAGACGCTGCATGAATCAACTGATGGATAAGGAGGCATAGAGCATGACCACGCATGACGATAAAGATATTTGCGCCATGGAAACCGCCCATGTTGAATCACAGAAAAGACGTGTTATCCTGAGCTGCCGCGTCAACGGGCAGGCTGTGGTGGAAGAAATCGACCCCACCATGCTGCTGCTCCACTTCCTGCGCGACAAATTGAAGCTGTTCGGCGCCAAGGAAGCCTGCGGCGAAGGCGAATGCGGAGCCTGTACGGTCATTTTGAACGGCCAGGCGGTCGCTTCCTGCCTGGTTCTGGCTGTGGAAGCCCAGGGCGGCGAAGTCCTGACTGTTGAAGGCCTGGCCAGAGACGGCGAACTCAGCATTCTCCAACAGGAATTCGTCTTTGAAGACGCGCTCCAGTGCGGCTTTTGCACACCAGGCATGCTGATGTCAGCCCGGGCCCTGCTTGACCGCAGCCCCGACCCCACCGATGAAGAGATCATGGAGGGAATGGGGGGCAACCTCTGCCGCTGCACCGGCTACCAGCAGATTTTCAACGCAGTCAAACGCGCTGCAAAACGCGAGAGGGAGGAGTTGAAAAGGTCATGACTCATTCTGAATTAGAACATTGCACCTATCAGGCACACGGCGACTACAAGTCTTCCTACAAGCATGTCGGCCAGCCTTATGTCCGCAAGGATGCCGTTGAGAAGGTGACAGGCCAGGCGCGCTACGCCTTTGACCTGGAATTGCCCGGCATGCTCCACGCCAAGACCTTGCATTCACCCCACGCCCGGGCCCGGATCGTCTCCATCGACACCAGCCGGGCCAAGGCCCTGGTCGGCGTCAAGGCGGTCATCACCGGCGAAGACTCCGATATCACGGTAGGCCTCTACATGCAGGACAAACTGGCCATCGCCACCGGCGAGACCCGCTATCAGGGCGAGGTGGTTGCGGCTGTCACGGCGACTACGGAAGCCATCGCGGAAAAGGCCATCTCCCTGATCGAAGTCGAATACGAGGTCCTGGAACCGGTCCGCAACCTGGACGACGCCCTGGAGGCCAAAACCCTGGTCCACGAGGACATCGCCGAAATCAAGCACGTGGAAGGCGTTTTCTTCCCCCAGCCCGACTCCAATATCGCCAGCTTGAACAAGAGCCGCAAAGGCGACCTGGACAAGGGCATGGCGGAGGCTGATCTGGTGGTCGAGAACGAATTCACCCTGCCTGCGGTGGCCCATGTCCCGCTCGAAACCCACGTCTCCATTGTCCAGGCTGATCCCTACTCCAACCGGATCCGCATCTGGTCCTCGGCCCAGTCGCCCTTCGCGCTCCGCCAGCTGATGGCCCACAGTTTCGGTGTCAAGGAATCGGACATTGAAGTCCACATCCCCTTCGTCGGCGGCGCCTTTGGCGGCAAGGCCGGCATCCACCTGGAACCTCTGGTCACCCTGCTCTCCAGAGCCAGCGGCGGGGCCCCCGTCAAGCTGCGCATGACCCGGGAACAGGAATTCAACTATCTGCCGACCCGGGCCGGCATGCGGGGCCGGATCAAGACAGGCGTCAAAAAGGATGGCACCATGGTGGCTTCCGATATCGTCTATGACTGGGACAGCGGCGCTTACGCCGACTACGGCGTCAACGTGGGCAAGACGGCCGTTTACGGCGGCCTGGGCCCCTATGACGTGGACAATGTCTCCATCGTCTCCAAGACCATCTACACCAATAAAGTCTTCAGCACCGCTTACCGCGGCTTCGGACACCTGGAAACCCTGTGGACCGTTGAGCGCCAGATGGACATCCTGTCCCAGAAACTGGGCATTGATCCCTATGAATTCCGCATGAAAAACATCCTGCGGCCGGGTTCCACCACGGTTACCGGCGAACGGGTGACCCGCAGCACCGGCTGCCCGGCCGACTGCCTGTCGGCTGTGGTCAAGGAAATCGGCTGGACAGGCCGCAAGAGCGAGGAAGAGCGGGCCCGCGAGTGGAAGACCGGCAAGGTCCGCGGCAAGGGCTTCGCCATGATCCAGAAGGCGCCCGCCATGCCGCCCAACACGGCCACCGCCGTGGTCATGCAGATGGCCGGCGACGGGCATGTCAAGATCATGATCGGCGCCATCGACTACGGCCAGGGCGCCCTGACCTCCATTGCCCAGATCGCGGCCCAGGAGCTGGATCTGCCCATGGACATGATCGAGGTCATCAAGGAAACCAATACCGAGACCAACCCCTACGACTGGAACACGGTGGCTTCCAAGTACACCTTCATGGGCGGCAATGCCACTATCCAGGCCAGCCGCAGGATGCTGGACCAGATGAAGGACATCGCCGGCCAGGCCCTGCGCTGCTCGCCTGAGGTCCTGACCCACGGGGACGGCTACATCTACAACAAGCACCGGCCTGAGCGGCGGATTGCCTACAAGGACATGGCCCTGGGCTATGCCTACCCCGACGGCAATGGCATCGGCGGTCCCCTGATCGCCCACGGCATCTGCATGGCGGACGGGCTGACCAACCTGGATCCCGAAACCGGGCAGGGCCTGCCGGCCCTTGCCTGGACCTTCGGCGCCCATGCCGTCGACATCGAAGTCGACGTGGAGTCGGGCGACATCACGGTCCTGAAAGTGGCCTCCGCCTTCGACCTGGGCCAGGTCATCAACGAACGCATGGTCTACGGCCAGGTCATGGGCGGCGTCATGCAAGGCATCGGCTCGGCCATTTTGGAAGGCTACAAGTTCAGCGATGACAATGTACTCCTGAACCCTTCCTTCACCGACAACAAGATCCCCACCTTCAAGGATATGCCGGTCGAAGTGGTTCCCATCTACATCGAGAACCCGCAGCTCAACGGCCCCTACGGCGCCAGAGGTGTTGCGGAGCACACCATGATTTCCATCCCGTCGGCCATCGGCAACGCCCTTTACGACGCCCTGGGAATCAATTTCTACCACCTGCCCCTGACGCCTGAAAACGTTGCTTTGGGCATCGCCAGCGGCAAAAAAGACGTCAAGTAACGAGATCGTCCGGCCGGACGGGCCGGACAGGACACAGGAAATCCGCTCCCTGACCGGGGGCGGATTTTTTATGTCTCCAGCAAGGGGCGGATCCGGCCAGCCATCAGGAGGGCCAGGCCGGCCTTGATCAGATCACCTGGCAGGAAGACCAGCATGCCTGTCTTCAAGAGCCAGACCGGGTCAATCGAATTCATGCCGCCGGCGACATGAAGGATGACCGCCAGGTAGGGCAGGCCGATGAGATAAAGGAGCAGGGAAGCCGCCGTCACATGGATGAGGCCGGCCGCAGTCCCCGGCCCCCGCCGCTTCGTCAGCCAGGCAAGCAGGGCCGCTGACGGGATAAAGGCCAGGACGAAACCAAAGGATGGCGCCAGGAAAAGGCCGGTGCCGCCCAGGAGCAGCTTGAGGATGAGGTGCAGGCACATGGCGTAAAAGGCCTGGGCCGGAGTCAGCAAAAGACCAGCCAGCAGGACTGCCAGGGTCTGCAGGGTCACAGGGAGCGGGCCCGCCGGGAGGCGGATCAGGCCGGCGGCAAAGGTGACAACGGCCATGAGGGAAATCCGCGTGAGGGCGCGGCTGGTCATAGGAGAATGGAAACCTCCCCCGTCGCCAGTGACCGTACCTGACCCCCTTCCCGGTAAAGCAGGGCGCCTTCATCGGAGATGGCGTGGGGAATAATGATTTGGCCCGTATCCAGCCTGACCTTGTGGCCCAGAATGAAGCAGCGGTCCCGGTAAAAATCCAGCCAGGAACGGTCGGGCAGCTGCTGGATCAATTGGCCCTGCTCGTTGGCAATCAGGGCGATCAGGCGGTTCCTGTCCACCCTGGCCCCCGCTTGCAGGAGCGGGCCCGCCGTCCGGCTGAGACGGCCGGGATAGCCGCCCTCCGGTTCCGTCAGGTTGAGGCCGATCCCCGTCACAAGTGAGGTGGTAAGCCCCGACTCAAGGCCGGTGACGGCCTCCGTCAGGATGCCGCCTATCTTCTTTCCCTGCCAGTAAAGATCGTTGACCCACTTGATCCCCGCTTGGACCTCCAGCTCACGCTCCAGAACCCGGGCAACCGCGACGGCTGCCATGGTGGTGACGAGGACCGGGGGTTCCTCCCGTTCCCAGGCCATGGCCATCGAAAAATAAAGGCCTGATCCGGGCGGAGAAAAAAAAGACCGGCCCCTTCTGCCGCGGCCCGCCGTCTGTGAATTGGCGGCAAGGATCAGCTTTCCCCTCCCGGTCAGCATGCCCTTGGCCAGGGTGTTGGTGGAAGTCAATGCTTCCCGGACACGGATGTCCGCCCCCTCCCACCAGCCCGAGAGCCGGCTCCCGATGGCCGGCGCTGAAAGCCGGTCCGTTTCGCCAAGCAGGGTATAGCCCTGGTTTGGCACCCCCTGGATGTCAAAGCCCTGATCCCTCAGTGATTGGACGGCTTTCCAGACGGCAGCCCGGGTCAGGCCCAGCCGGGAGGCCATCCGGCCGCCCGAAACCGGCCCCGCTCCTTCCCGCAGCATTTTCAATATCCCGGCCGCTGTGCGCACCTTGTCTCCTCCTTGTGGTTCCCGGCCATTATGGTAGGCCCGGTCCGGATTGTCAACCAGTTTGATTTGATGTTTACATTCCTGTCCGCCCTTTATAGTATCCTTTAAAAAACAGGGACAGGGAGGGCGGGCCCCATGACCTTTCACCAGCTCAATCTCTTCCGGCATGTGGTCGACTTCGGCAGCATCACCCGGGCCAGCAGCCATCTGGGCATCCCCCAACCTGCCGTAACCCGGGCCGTGCGCTCACTGGAGCAGGAACTGGGAGTATCCTTGCTGGACCGCACCGGCCGGGGCATCCGGGTCAATGAAAACGGCCGCCTTCTCTACGACTACGCCAGGCAGGTACTCCGGCTCACGGCCAGTCTGGAAACAGCCATGACCGAACGAAAGGTGCGGGAGGAAACCACTGTTTCCATTCTGGTGGAGGCAGCCTCCCACCTCTTCCCCTCCATCTGCACTGCCTTCGCCCAAAAGTTCAGCGACGCCAAATTCCGGGCCCTCCACCAGGACGCGCCGGATGAGGCGGACCTGCCTGACTATCCCCTGCGCCTCTACTCTTCCAGGGAAGGGCCGGACAGGACCGGCAGCCTGGTTCTGGCCGAGGAGGAGATCCTGCTGGCTGTCCAGCCGGATGGCCCTTTTGGCCAGCGGGACCGGATCGCCCTGGCTGAGGTCAGTGGCATGGGCTTTGTCAGCCTCTTCAAGACCCGCGGCCTGCGCCGGATCACGGACTATTACTGCCAGCTGGCCGGTTTTGAGCCCCAGGTCATTTTTGAAACAGACAATACCTCAACGGTCATGCGCTACGTCAGTTCAGGCCACGGCATTGCCTTCATCCCCGCCCTGACCTGGCCCAGAGAGAGGGAGGACGGCACCAGGGTCCACCTGCTCTCCATCACCGAGCCCCTTTGCAGGCGCTTCATCAAGCTGGCCGTGGCGGACGGCCGGCTCAATCCTTACGAAAAACATTTCAGGGATTTCCTGGTTGACTACTTCCTTGAGCAAGCCTCCAGAGACGGGCAGGACGAGGGCGGACGCCTCAGCCCCGACACGCGCTCGAAAGCGTAGGCCATCCCGATCAGGGCCGGCTCACTGTAAGGGGGCCCCGCCATCTCCATGCCAACCGGCACGCCCAGGGGGGCGGAGGGGTCGGGAGCAAACCCCGCGGGCACCGCGATCGAGGGGAAACCCGTCGCTGAGCACAGGACTCCATTGCGCTGTTTCTGGCTCCCGCCCGTCTTGCAGACCAGCTGCTGCTGGTGAGGATAGATGAGGGCATCCAGCTCATGGCCGGCCATGATCTTCATGATCTGTGTCCCAAGGGCCAGCTGGCGGAGCCTTTTCTCGTTGTAGCGGGGCGTTCCGGGCGCAAGTTCCATGGCTGTCTTCAGGTTGTCCCCGATCCCCGGATGAAACTTGCCGCTGTCCATGATCTCCCGGACCGAACTGACGGGCGGCTGCGGCCGGGCATGGGCCAGGAAGGCGTCCAGGTGGCTGCGCAAGTCATCCAGGTGGACACTGACCTCCCGGATCATCCAGTCGGAATCCAGCCGATCTTCAATGTCGATCAGGGTGGCGCCGCCCGCTTCAAGCAGGCCCATGGCTTCCTCCATGACCCGGTTGACCGGTTGGTTGATTTTTTCCCTGCCAAAAAAACTTGTGAGGACGCCCAGCCGTTTTCCCCTCAGGCCCTCTTCATTCAGAAAAGACAGGTAGCTTTCCGGGATCCGGCCCCGGCTCCAGGCCGTGGCCTCATCATCCGGGTCGTAGCCCGCCATGACCTCCAGGGTGCGGACGCAATCCTCCACCGTCCGGCAAAGGGGCCCGGCGGTATCCTGGGTCAGGCTGTACGGGACGATGCCCGACCGGCTGACCAGGCCGACGGTGGGCCGGATGCCCACCAGATTACAGGCCGAGGCGGGGCTGCGGATGGAGTTGATGGTATCGGTTCCGATACCGATGATGCCGAAATTGCAGGCAATGGCCGCGCCGGTTCCCCCGGATGAGCCGCCCGGCGTCCGGGTCAGGTCATAGGGGTTGAGGGTCTGGCCCAGCATGGAGCTGAGGGTTTCCCCCCAGATGGCGAATTCATGGAGGTTGGTCTTGGCCAGGATCAGGGCGCCGGCCGACCGCAGCCGCTTGGTGATGAAGGCATCCTCTTGCGGGATCCAGCCTTCCAGCGACCTGGAGCCGGCCGTGGTCGGCATGTCCCGGGTGTTGACGTTGTCCTTGAGCAGGACCGGGATGCCATGAAGGGGCCCCTTGAAGCCCCCGGTCTCATCATGGAGGCGGTCCAGCTCCCGGGCCTCTTCCAGGGCCCGGGGATTGACCAGAATAATGGAGTTGATGGCAGGCCCCTGCCGGTCATAGGCCGCAATCCGGTCCAGGAAGGCCTCTGCCAGTTTTTCAGCCGTCAGCCTCTTGTCCCGGAAGGCCTGGTGGACCTCCCTGATTGTCAATTCCAAAAAATCAAAGTCCGGCATGACAAGCCTCCTTTAGCCAAAGAAGCTGAGCAAAAGGCCGGCTGCCACAGCTGAGCCGATGACCCCCGCCACATTGGGGCCCATGGCATGCATGAGCAGGAAATTGGAAGGATTGTATTTCTGTCCCTCCTTTTGGACCACCCGGGCCGCCATGGGAACCGCTGAGACTCCGGCCGCCCCGATCAGAGGATTGATTTTGCCCCGGGACAGGACGTACATGAGCTTGCCCAAAAGCACCCCGCCCGCCGTTCCGAAGGCAAAGGCGGCCAGGCCCAGGCCGATGATTTTCAGGGTGCCCGGCGTCAGGAAGACCTCAGCTGACGCCGTGGCCCCCACGGATACCCCCAGCAGGATGGAGACGATGTACATGAGCGAATCCTTGATGGCGTTGACCAGGAGGGGCACCTTGCCCGACTCTTTCAGCAGGTTGCCGAACATGAGCATGCCGATCAGGGCGCCTGCCGATGGCAAAAGGACGATGGTGAAAATGGTGACCACCACCGGGAAGAGGATCTTTTCCTGCTGCGAGACCTCCCGCAGCTGCTCCATTTTGACCTCCCGCTCCTTTTGTGTGGTCAGAAGCTTCATGATGGGGGGCTGGATAATGGGCACCAGGGCCATGTAGGAATAGGCGGCAATGGCGATGGGGCCCAGAAGCTCCGGCGCCAGCCTGCTGGTCAAAAAGAGGGCCGTCGGCCCGTCAGCGCCTCCAACAATACCGATGGAGGCGGCCTGTTTGGCAGAAAAATCCAGAGCCAGGGCCCCCAAAAAGGTGGCGAAAATGCCAAGCTGGGCGGCCGCGCCCAGCAGAAGGCTCTTGGGGTTGGCGATCAGGGGGCCGAAATCCGTCCCGGCTCCGATGCAAAGAAAGATCAGGGGCGGGTAAATCCCCAGGGCCGTCCCCTGGTAAAGATAGTAAAGCAGGCCGCCCGGCTGGGTCCCCAGGGGACCGTCCATCATGCCGGTCAGGGGCAGATTGACCAGCAGCATGCCGAAGGCGATGGGAATCAAAAGGTAGGGCTCATAGCCTTTTTTGACCGCCAGGTAGATAAAAAGGCAGGCGATGCCGATCATGATCAGCTTGCCGGGCACCGGGACGCCGAAGAGTTCCGTGTCAAGGCGGAAGAGTTCGGTCACCCCGCTGTGCTCGAGGAAGTCCAGGAGGATTTTCAGCATGTCAGGACTCCTGGCTGAAAGAAATGAGCGGGTCGCCCGCGGCGACCACATCGCCCTTGCTGACATGGATCCTGTCAATGACGGCATCCCCGGGCGCCAGGATTTCGTTTTCCATTTTCATGGCTTCGATGATCAGCAGGGTCTGGCCGGCCTTGACCTCCTGGCCCGCCTTGACGGCAAGTTCCAGCACGGTGCCCTGGAGGGGGGCCTTGAGGTCCTGGCCATCAGCCCGGGCCGCGGGCGCTGCCGGGGCCGCCGGGGGTGCCGGGACTGCGGGCCGCGGGTTTTTGGAAGTCAGAGGCTCCGGGGCCTCTTCGCCGATCTCCTCGACCTCGACCAGGTAGGCCTGGCCGTCAACGACAACACGGAATTTCTTGACTGACATGGATGGAGTTCCTTTCTATTGGGGGCGCCTTAAGCCGTCCTGCAATCCCGCTGTTTCCCAGCCGGACAACCCGCCTGCCGGGCGCCTGATTTTTCGGATGACCAGGCGGCTGCCCTCCGCCGCGTAAGCGGAAAGGGCTCCCGTAATCAGGGCAAGGGTCCTGGCGTCCAGTTGGGAACCGGTGTTCTCCGCCTCCGGGCTGCCCGACCTTTCGGGCTCTTTTTCTTTTTTCCTGGTAACAAAAGCCGTGGCATCGATCAGGTAGGAGATGATCAGGAGGACGGCAAAGACGATCAGCATGCTGAAAAGTGAAACGAGGAGGCCGTTGGCAAAAGAGAGATGATTGAAGTCCATGGCTGCGCTCCTCAAAGGGGGATGTTGCCGTGTTTTTTCGGGATGGCTTGGCTGCGCTTGCCTGCCAGGGCCGAAAAAGAAGAAATCAGACGCTGCCGCGTCTCCTCCGGCAGGATGACATCATCCAGATAGCCGCGGGCCGCGGCCAGGTAGGGATTCATCATGGCCCCGGTGTATTCCTCAATCTTTTCCCGGCGTTTGGCGTCGGGATCCTCCGCCTGGCGGATTTCCCGCGAAAAGATGATGTTGGCAGCGCCCTCGGCCCCCATGACGGCGATCTCGGCCTGGGGCCAGGCCAGCACCAGGTCGGCCCCCAGGTGCCTGGAACACATGCCGATGTAAGCGCCGCCGTAGGCCTTGCGCACGATCAGGGTCACCTTGGGAACCGTGGCCTCGCTGTAGGCGTAAAGCAGCTTGGCCCCGTGGCGGATGATGCCGCCGTATTCCTGCTGGGTACCGGGCAGAAAGCCCGGCACGTCGACCAGGGTCAGCAGCGGAATATTGAAGGCATCACAGGTCCGGACGAAGCGGGAGGCCTTGTCGGAGGCATCAATATCCAGGCAGCCTGCCATAACGCGCGGCTGGCTGGCGATGACCCCGATGCTCTGCCCGTCCAGGCGCAGGAAGCCGGTAATAATGTTGCGGGCATAGTCGGCCTGGACTTCAAAGAAATCGCCCTGGTCCGCGACCGCCGTGATCAGTTCTTTCATCTCGTAGGCCAGGCGGGGATCCTCCGGGACCAGGTGCCTGAGCGACTCCACCAGCCGGTTGGGATCCTGGTCACAGTCAAAGACCTGCGGTTTTTCGGCATTGTTCTGCGGCAGGAAACTTAAGAGCCTGCGGATCTGCAGGAGGCATTCCTCCTCATCCGCCGCCCGGAAATGGGCGACGCCGCTGATGCTGTTGTGTGTCAGGGCACCTCCCAGTGCCTGGGCCGATACCTCTTCACCTGTCACCGCCTTGATCACCTGGGGGCCTGTGATGAACATCTCGCTGGTCCCCTCGACCATGAAGACAAAATCGGTCAGGGCGGGCGAGTAAACGGCCCCGCCGGCACAGGGCCCCATGATGACGGAAAGCTGGGGGATGACCCCCGACGCCCGGGTGTTGTTGAAAAAGATCCGGCCGTAGCCTGCCAGGGAATCGACCCCTTCCTGGATGCGGGCACCCCCCGAGTCGTTGATGGCGATCATGGGCGCCCCGATCTTCATGGCCAGTTCCTGGGTGCGGACAATCTTGTCGGCATGCATCTCACCCAGCGACCCGCCCATAACGGTGAAGTCCTGGGCAGCCACACAGACCAGGCGGCCGTCAATGGTCCCGTAGCCGGTCAGCACCCCGTCGCCGGGGGCTTCCTTTTCATCCATGCCGAACTGGCTGGCCCGGTGCTTGACCAGGAGGCCCGTCTCAACAAAACTCTTGTCATCCAGCAATTTTTCGATACGTTCGCGGGCCGTCATCTTGCCGCGGGCGTGCTGGCGCCGGCCCGCTTCAGTGCCGCCCCCAGCCCGGAGCGCCTCCTTGATTTCCTTCAATTGATCTGCCTGATCCATAAGCAATGATTACCCCCCCTGCCCCTTACTTGCGGAATTTTTCCGGAATCTCATAAAGTCCCCCTGACCAGTCAACCAGCTCCTCCAGGGACCGGGCCGCCAAGAGACTCTGGTCCGCCCTGGCAGGATCGATGCCCAGATCCTCCGGCAGGGCCACCTTGCCGGCCTTGCGGAAGGCTTCGATGGCCGGTGTCTTGACCTGGTCCCCCAGGGGGATGCCCTGGGTGACGGCCGCCAGCAGCTGTGTTTTCTCCTTCAGGCTTTGTGCCAGGTAGAGGTAGGCAATGCCCTGCTCGGTCACCACATGGGTCACATCCTCCCCGTAGATCATGACGGGCGTTGTGGGCAGGCCCGCCTCCCGGCCAATCCGGACGGCATCCAGCTCGGGTACAAAATTGGCGCCGAACCTGCCCTGGCTGGCCAGCATTTGGACCACCAGTTTTTTGCCTCCGATATAGGAGGCGCCCCGGTCAGGCATCATGTCCAGCCAGGCCGGTGTGGCGTGGCGCCTGCCCCGGGTATCGTGCCCCATGTTGGGCGCGCCCCCGAACCCGGTCAGGCGGCCGCTTGTCACTGTGGATGAGTTGGCCAGATAGTCCATCTGCAAGGTGGCACCCAGGAAGAGATCAATCCCGTAAAGTCCGGCCAGCTGGGCCAGTGCCCGGTTGGAGCGCATGGTACCGTCGGGGCCGATGGGGAATAGATTGCTTCTGGCCCGGGTGTAGCGATCCATGCCCAGCTCGCCTCCGAAGGTGAACATGGTCTCCACCCAGCCGCGCTCGATGGCGGGAATCATGGTGGGATGCGGATTCAGGGCCCAGTACCTGCAGATTTTGCCCTTGAGCCCCAGTTCCTCCCCGTAGGTCGGCAGGAGCAGCTCGATGGCCGCGCCGTTGTATCCGATGCCGTGGTTGAGGGAGAGGACGCCGTGTTTGGCGTAGATGCCCTTGATGGTCATCATGGCCATGAGGATATGCTGGCCGCGGATCTTTCGGGGATCCCGGGTGAAAAGGGGTTCCACCTGGAAGGGCTGGTCGGGCTCCACCACAAAATCCACCCAGTCGCCCGGTATGTCGACCCGGGGCAGCTCGCCCCGGCCAACCATCTCATTGGCCTGGGCGATCACCAGCCCCTGCTGGAAGGCCGCCGCTTCGGCCAGGATAGGCGTGTCCTCCGTGCTGTATCCCGTGTAAAGGTTGCCGTCGGGATCGGCCTTGAGGGCCGCGATCAGGCAGACATCGGGCTTGAGATCCACAAAAAGGCGGGAATAGAGTTCCATGTAGGTATGGATGGCGCCGACCCGGAGCTTGTTTTCGGCCAGCATGTCCGCCAGGCGGACACTTTGAACCCCCGCGTAGGCGAAATTGATTTCGCTGGCAATCCCCTTGTCAAACACGTCAAGATGCTCGTCAAGGGAGACGGAGGAAATAATCATGGTCAGATCGTGCACCTTGCCGGGGTCGACCCGGGTCAGGGCCTTGGCCAGGAAGGTGGCCTGTTTTTGATTGTCCCCCTCGATGATGACCCGGTCGCCGGGCCGAAGGGCCGCTTCAAGGGCCCTGTCAATGGCGGCCGCATCAATCTGCTTGCCATCCGCGTAGGGGGCCGCGCCCGCCAGGCGCGCCTCTTTGGTCTCCCGTCTGCTCTGCCAATTCATGGAGGCCTCCTTTGATCAAAAAAACTGAAAGACGAAACAACTCTTTAACTTCGGGTGAAGGCCGGTTTCAGGGCCTGGATCTTCTTGTTCAAAGCTATCACTTGCGCCAGGGGGCGTCAAATACAAAAAGACCTGGTCAGTATAGCATTATTGTTATATAAACGGGAATATTCGGCGGGCCGGACAGCCCTTGCCTCTTGTGCTAAGGTGGAAACATGCTGACACTGGAAGAGACCGAACTGGCACTTGCCGACATGGTGGAGGCCCTCCCTCCTGAGATCTTTATTGAGCTCAACGGCGGCGTCCTCCTCAAGGAGGAGGTCAAGCTTCACCCGGCCAGGCGGGCCGACGATCTTTATATCCTGGGCGAGTACTACGCGGACCGGATCTTCGGCCGCTACATTGTTATCTACTACGGTTCCATGAGGCGGGTCTTCGGACACGTCTCCGACCGGGACTTTCACCGGGAACTTGAACAGGTCCTCAAGCACGAGCTGACCCACCATCTGGAAAACAGGGCCGGTGAACGGGAACTCGAATTCGAGGACCAAAGGCAGCTCCTCCACTATTATGCCCGCCACCGCCAAAATCAGGAATCCGGCTGAAATCGCTCCAGAGCTTTTTCGATGAAGGCCCGCTTCCGCTCACGGTAGCTGTCCCCTGCCAGCGCCTGTGACATGGCATGCCCGGCACCCTCTACGTACCAGAGTTCCTTGAGTTCCGAATGACAGGCCTGCCAGAGCTCCTCCGCCATGAAGGCCGGGACGAAAACATCCTTGCTGCCGTGGATAATCATGACCGGGACCCGGGCCCGGGCGACCCCGGTCAGGGGGGTCGGATCCTTCCTGCTGTAACCCATGAACAGAAAGAAGAAGACGGTGGCAAAAAAGAAAGCCGGGCAGCGGAGCAGGGGCTTCATGCCCCGGATCATCCATTGGCCCTGGGCCTTGAGGGAAGTATAACCGCAGTCGGCGATGACGGCGGCCACATCCCCCGGCAGGTCAGGGTCACCTGAGGCCGTCAGGACATTGGCCGCGCCCATGGACAAACCGTCCAGGACAAAGAAGGAGGGTGTCTTGTCTCCTGACCGTTTCCTGATCTCCTCCATCCAGGCGAAAAGGTCCCTGCTGTGCTTGCAGCCGATGTCAATCCGCTTGCCGCCGCTGGGCTCATGGCCGCGCAGGAAGGGCAGGAAGACATCATAGCCTTGCTCCAGATACATCTGGACATCCGGGGCACGCGACAGGCGGACATCGCGCCAGCCGTGCACCAGGAGGGCACAGCCTTTCCCGGCCGGAGAACCGGATGCCCCCTCCCGGGCGGGGAAGTAGATGCCGCGCAGGACCAGGCCATCACGGACCATCTCCCAATCCTGGTGAGGCCGCAGGAGGAGCCGCTCCCTGGCCAGGGCAGCCGTCTTGTACCATTCCAGGGTTTCCGGCGGAATGTCCGCGGGCGGGGTAAAATCCCGGCTGTCCGCCCGCCGGCTGGCATAGCGGAAAAGTGCCCAGCCCAGCTGGATGACGAAGGCTGCAAAGGCCAGCCCCAGGGCCAGCATGAGGTAGAGGGCAATGACGAGCCCCCGGGGCAGGACGGCTGCCAGGAAGACGGTACTTACAGCCACGGATCACTCCTTCCTAATGGTCAACCCGGGGGCTCTCGATCCATTTACCCCTCATATAAAGGATGACGGCATAGACGATGATAAGGATATTGGATGACAGGAACGAGATCCAGACACCAAGCGGGCCCAAATCCGTAAACCTGCGCAGGATCCAGATCATGGGAAGCCGGATGCCCCAGAGCCTCAGGATGGACATGTAGGCCGCGTACCTGGGATAGCCGGCACCGCTGAAAATGCCGGTGAAGGCGTCGAAATACCCCATGGCAGGCGTCATGAAGACACTGAAGAGGGTGTATTCGATGGCCAGCTTCCAGACCAGGTCCGCCTGGGCCCCCTTCTCCGTGATAAAAAGCGAGAGCAGCGGGAAGCGGACGAACCAGAGAACCAGGCTGCCGCCGATCGCGATCAGGGTGATGACCCGGAAAGCCGCCCGGTTGAACTGCCTGACCCGGTCCAATTTGCCGGCCCCGATGTTCTGGCCCACGATGGCAGTCAGAGACCCCCCGATGCCGCCTGTCGGCTGCATGACAAAGCTGCCGATCCGGTTGACGGCGGCGTAGGCCGCGATGGTCGCGTCTCCGTAGGCCGCAATCTCGGCATTCAGCAGGGTGAAGCCGAGCGCGGCGCTGGCCTGGCCCATGGCGGTCGGAAAGCCCATCCGTATCAGTTCCTTGAATTGGAGCCAGGTCAGCTGAACCTTGCGGATGCGAAGGCGGATCTCATTGGCCGGCGAGTATATGACGTAGGCACCCAAAATAACCCGGATCACCTGGGAGAGCACGGTCGCAAGGGCAGCCCCCGTGATACCCATCCCCAGGCCGCGGATGCCCAGGAAAGGCAGGCGGTCGAAAATAAAGAAGGGATCGAGGATGGCGTTGAGGCCGGCCGCGCAGGCGCTGATGATAGTGGTCACCTTGGTCTTTCCCTGGGCGCCCAGGATGGCAAAGAAGGTCAGGTAAAGCATCTCGAAGATGAAACCCGCCATCAGGATGCTCAGATAGAGGGAGGCGTTGCGCCCCAGTTCCCCCCTGCCACCCATCCAGCTCACGATGGAGGGTGACAGCAGGTAGCCGGCTATAGAGAAGAAGGCTCCCAGGATCAGGCAGAAATAGAAGATGTGCGAGGCGTAGGATTCGGCCCGCGGCTTGTCGCCGCTGCCGATCAGCTGTGAGATGATGGTGGTTCCCGCAATGGCAACCCCTATTCCCAGAGCGACGAAGAGGTAATGCGGCGGCCAGACAAAGCTGGTCGCTGCGAATTCAACCAGGGAAAGCTGGGCCACCCAAAGGCCGTCGGCCAGGTTGTAGAGGGAGTTGATCAAGTTGTTGATCATGAGGGGGAGGGCGACGGAAAAAAGGACCGGTGTTACGGGTCCATCGAGAATGCGCCTGTCTTTAATTGCGTGTGCTGTCAATGCCCCCTCCGTTCAGCCGGCCGCAAGCGCTTCCGATCTGCCAATCTTCAAACACAATCTCACGGCACGAAGAAAAATCATCCGCCCGGGCATCCATGCCCGGTCCTTTGGCGGAACTTTCAAGCGGCGACCCGACCGGTCACCAGGGAAAGCCTCAGGTCGAGCCCGATTTGAATCGGACGATCAGGACCGCGATCAGCAGGACGGCCAGAACCGCAATGATATACCACCAGGTATCAACCCGTTTTCTATGTGATCCGCAGCCGCTGCAGCCTGCCGGATCCTCATCACAGGCCGCACAGGGGTTTGGGGTCGGCTGTTTGGGATCCTCTTCCCCGTTTCTTTTTTCTTCTTGATCTTCCATGGTAATCCTTCCGTGCCGTCAGTCCACAAGGCCTGATCGGCACCGGGTCCTTTTCAATGCATACACTATAGCACGAAGCTTTCTTCTTTCCCCATCCGTCATTGTTCATAATTTGTTTGTGAAAAAAGGCCTGATTTGTTGTAATCTGTACTCAACAAGAACAGGGAGGTACTTTCATGATAGGAAAGCATATCGGCCCTTTTCTGATGCGGGGGGATGACCCCCTGATGATCGACGCGGAGCATTGCGCGACGGTCCGCACGGAAAACACACTCATGCACGCCATGCTGCTTCTCTCCAGTGTCGGATTTACTTCAGTACCCGTTTTAGATGAATCTTCCCGCCTTGCCGGCGTGATCAGCATGCCCGCCATCTTCAAAGGCATCCTGGGCGATGACAACTATCACTGGGAGCAGCTGGATCTCCGCAAGGTCAAGGAGGTGATGGAGCGCAACGTTTTCGTGGTCTATGACGACTCGCCCCTGGAAGATATTCTGCACCTGCTTGTCAACGCCAACTACCTCTGCGTGACTGATCATGACGGTCTTTTTCTGGGCATCATCGCCCGCAAACAGATCCTGAAACGCCTCAACCGTTTCGTCCATGAATTTGAGAGCCATTACCGGGTGACCCCCAGGGAAGGAAGCGCAGGCATCTCCTCACACGAGGCTCTGGCAGCCAAACATAATCACCGGCCCTAAACAAGCCGGGGGCGCCGTCATGCCGATGGCGCCCCCGGTTTTCCCCTGTTAATGACTCCGCTTACTCGACTTCCACTTCCGCGCCTGCTTCACGAAGCACTTTGGCGGCGTCCTCGGCGTCCTCTTTGCTGACCTTCTCCTTGACGGGCTTGGGAGCCTCGTCAACCAGCGCCTTGGCTTCCTTGAGGCCCAGACCGGTCAGTTCCCTGACCGCCTTGATGACAGCCAGTTTTGCCTGGCCCGCACCCTTCAGGATGACGTCAAATTCGGTCTTCTCAACCTCTTCGTCCCCGGCATTGTTGCCGGCAGCAGGTGCCGCAACGGCCATGGCAGCGGCCGAGACACCGAACTCTTCCTCCATGGCTTTGACCAGGTCGTTGAGTTCCAAAATAGTCAGATTTTTCACAGCCTCCAGGATGTCGGCGATTTTTTCCTTACTCATGATTTTCATCCTCCAGATTATTCTTCTTTGTTTTCTTCTGCGGTTTCTTCAAGCGCGGCCTCTTTGGCGGCTGCTTCATCTTCTGTTCCGGCTGGCTCTTCCGCGGACTTTTCGGCGATCTGCGCCGTTACCTGCGCAAAGGCAGTCAGCGGGTAGAGCATCATGAAGAGCAGTTTTCCATAAAGATTCTCACGGGACTCGACGCGCGACAGCGCCATGATGTAGTCAAGGGGATGAACTTCCCCGCCGACGATGCCGCCCTTGATTCTCATCTTGCGGAATTTTTCGGAAAATTCCCGTATCAGCCTGGGCGCCAGAACCACATCTTCATTGCTGTAGGCAATAGCGGTCGGCCCGATCAGGGTGTCGTCGAGACCCTTGATCCCGAGCTTTTCAAAAGCCCGCGACGAGATCGAATTCTTGACAACCCTGTAAGTCAGGTCCTGCTCCCGGAAGGCAGCCCGCATCTGGGTATCCTGCTCAACCGTCAGGCCTTTGTAGTCGGCAAAGACGATCGATTCGGCCTTTTCCAGCTCTTTGGCCAGGGCGTCAACCCGTTTCTTCTTCATCTCCAGTATTTTCTTACTGGGCATGTGACCTTTCCTCCTTTTAGAATGTAAACACCCCTCCGCGGAAGGCGAAGGGGCGCACCATCAAGTCCGTCCTTCCGCCTCGGCGGGACAGCGCAACCTGTTTACGTCCTGTCGGACTCCAGCTTTCTACGGCGTCGTAGGTATTTCTTTTTTCACGCCCGCCAAGGCGGGCAGCAGCTCACTTGGAGAGCCTGGGATTGGTGCGGACACCGGGGCCCATGGTACTGGTCAGGGTACAGCGCTGAATGTACTGACCCTTTGCTGCAGCAGGCTTGGCCCGTATGACAGCGTCCAGCAGGGCGTCATAGTTGTCCAGCAGTTTCTCCGGCCCGAAAGAGGCCTTGCCGATGGCACAGTGGATAATGTTCTGCTTCTCCAGCCTGTACTCGATCCTTCCGGCCTTTGCCTCCGTGACTGCCCGGCCCACATCCGTGGTGACAGTCCCGGACTTGGGGTTTGGCATGAGGCCGCGCGGGCCCAGCACTTTCCCCAGACGGCCGACCACACCCATCATGTCGGGGGTGGCGATTGCCACATCAAAGTCCAGCCATCCTTCTTTTTGAATCTTTTCCGCCAGTTCCTCGGCCCCGACAAAATCGGCGCCCGCTTCCCTGGCTTCCTCTGCAGCCGGACCTTTGGCGAACACGGCCACCCGCATGGTCTTGCCCGTTCCGTGGGGCAGTATCACCGTCCCGCGGATTTGCTGGTCGGCCCGCCGTGAGTCGACTCCCATCTTCAAATGGATTTCGATGGTTTCATCAAATTTGGCCGTCGCGCCCTGGATCACCAGATCCAGCGCTTCCTCCGGCTCGTAAATCGTGCTGGGATCGACGAGTTTGGCGGCTTCCTTATAGCGTTTACCACGTTTCATGCCGGTCCCTCCCTAATTGTCGTAATCGACTGTGATGCCCATGCTGCGGGCTGTCCCTGCGACCATCCGGGCACCGGCTTCAATGTCTGCGGCATTGATGTCATCCAGCTTGATCCCGGCGATGCGCTTGCATTCGGACCAGGTGACGGTCGCCACCTTGTCCCTGTTTGGTGTTCCTGAAGCTTTGTCCAGGTTGCAAGCTTTTTTCAAGAGCACGGACGCCGGCGGAGTTTTGGTAATAAACGAATAGGTGCGGTCCTGGTAAACCGTGATGACCACGGGGATCACCAGGCCCATGTCCTTTTGTGTCCGTTCATTAAATTCCCGGACAAACTGGGCGATATTAAGCCCGTGCTGTCCGAGAGCTGGTCCAACCGGCGGCGCCGGCGTTGCCTGGCCCGCAGGAATCTGTAACTTCACATATGCGGTTACTGGCTTGGCCATTTTGCCACCTCCCAAATTATTCGGATCTTGCGATCTTTATTTGCATGACAGTTTCCTGTCGGATGCCTAATCCTGTTTCATGACCTGGGTCAGTTCCAGCTCGACCGGCGTTTCGCGCCCGAACATGGAAACCAGCACGGTCACTTTTTTCTTTTCCAGATTGATCTCTTCAACTCTGCCTTCAAAGCCTTCCAGGGGACCGCTGATGACGCGGACATCATCGCCGGTGCCATAGTCCATGACCGGTTCCCAATCCGAATCCAGTCCCATGAGCCCAAGCTCGTCCTCGGTCAGCGGAACCGGATTGGTGCTGGAAGGGCCGACAAAACTCGTCACCCCCCGCGTGTTGCGGACGATGTACCAGATCTCGTCGGTCAGAATCATTTTAACCAGGACGTAGCCCGGATAGATCTTGCGCTCAACATTGCGCCTTTTGCCGTCCTTGATCTCAATCACCGTTTCAGTCGGTACCAGTACCTCCTGGATCATCTCCTGGAGCCCCCGGTTCTCGATGATCAGGTCAAGGGTCGCCTTGACCCGGTTTTCATAACCGGAATAAGTATGGATGACGTACCAGAGCGCCTCATTTTTATCCGGGCCTTCGCTCATCCCTCAGCCCTCAAAAACAAACCGCACACCGTGGGCCGCCAGTCTGGCAGCAGGCAGTTCACGGCCGTTCCAGGTCTCTTCCTGCCCGGTCGGCAGCGGCACTGATTCGGCCGGCTTTTCCTTGGTGGAATAGATGCCTGTGGTCCGCATGATAAAGGTGATCAGGGTGTCAAAGACAAGAATGATGACGACCGAAATCGCGATGATGAGCAGGACTGTCAGGGTGCTTTGTTTCAGTTTTTTTCTGTCGGGCCAGATCACCCGCTTCAACTCGGTGATGATGTTGACAAACCATTTCCTGAGACGGCCGCCCAGCGAGAGCCTGCCATCCTTTTTCACCGGTTTTTTGCCACGCGCGCCCGCAGTCTTTGTTTTCTTATTGGCCATTCCGTTCACTCCCGTGAATCATCAACTACTTGGTTTCGCGGTGAACCGTGTGTTTGTTGCAGAACCGGCAGAACTTTTTCAGCTCAAGTTTGTCCGGTGTATGCATCTTATTCTTTTTGGTGTCGTAATTGCGCTGTTTGCATTCCGAACACGCCAGCGTAATCCGTTCACGCGCACCTGGCTTAGCCATATCGGGACCTCCAACAATCCAGTCAAAACACTTGTCCGCGCAAAAAAAAAGACCCGCGCGTCTGACAAGCAGAAGTATAGTAGCACAGCCGGTAAGCGCTGTCAAACGCCGTACCGGTCAGCGCCGCAGCGGCACACCCACATTGTCGCGGAAAGAGCCCGTGAAGATTTTGTAGAGATCGAAGAACCAGCCGATACCGAAGAAGCCAAAAGTGAAGAGGTAGAGAACCGCCCTGCCGACTCTGCCGACATAAAAGAGATGGGCGCCCAGGGGCCCGAGAAAGAGGCAGAGCCAAAAGGCCGTCCAGCGGCTTCTGTCTGAGGAGGGAGTGACATAAAAAGTTTGCGGCGCGTGCATGTTTCTTCCTCCTTACCAGCTGACAGCCAGTTGCCGCGCCTGCTCCATGGCCCTTGCAAGAATCTCCCCAGGCGGTTCCAAGAGCAGGTCCAGGCCGTCGGCCGCGATGTAATCAAATTCAGCAATCCCAAAAAACCCGGCCAGGTTCCGCATCATGGGCAGGCCCGTCTCCAGGGGCGAATCCCGGTAGTCGCCGCCCCGGGTGGTCAAAAAGAGGAGCTTGCCGGCCCGGCAGATGCCGTAAAGCAGGTTATTGTCAGGATCGATCTCAAAGGTAATGCCCTGGACGCTGACATTTTCAATGTAGATTTTCAGAAGGGCCGGAACACTCAGATCCCAGAAGGGGGCCGCGATTACGATCCGGTCCGCCCGGGCAAAGCGGTGGGCGTAGCGGAAGCGGGGATGATGGAGATGGCCTGCTTCCAAAAGGCGCTCGCGCTGCTGGAAGAAGTCGCCTGCCAGGGGCATAAGCGGCTCTTCAGTTAAAACCAGCCGCTCAACTGAAAAGCCGCCCCTTTTGTCCAGTTGATCCAGGAAAGCCTCCGCCAGCTTGCGGGTCCGGGACTCCCCGCCCCGGATGCAGCAGTCGATGTAAAGCAGGTCCAGTTCCCTATTTCCCATAGCGCCCCATCAGGTAGAAGAACCTGGCCTTGAACTTTTCGCGGTCGACGCCGATGACCACGGTGTGGCGTCTTTCGGCCATTTTTTTATCGGAGAAGAGGTCGGTCACCGTTTTGCCATAACTCACCCCGCCTTTGGTCTCGACCCGGATCCAGGCGGGATATGCCTCGAAGATGGAGTCGTCTGCGGCGCAAAGGACCGCGGCCGGATCGTGGAGAGCCACGCCGGGCTGACCGAGGGAAAGTGAATAGCGAAGGGTATTCTGCAGGCAGTCGCGGGCGAATTTGGCCTGGGGAGATCCGAGCCGGCCCAGCTCCTCCAGCTCCTCCCGGGTCAAATAGGCCTGAAGGGTCATGTCCAGGCCGCACATGACAACCGGGATGCCGGCATTGAAGAGCATGTCAGCTGCTTCGGGATCGGCCAGGACATTGAATTCAGCTGCCGGGGTCGTGTTGCCGCCCCGGGCCCCGCCTCCCATAATGACCACGCGCCCCAGTAGCGGCGCCAGATCCTTATGTTTGGCCAGGGCCAGCCCGATATTGGTCAGAGGGCCGACAGCGATCAGCACCAGCCGGCCGGGTTGGGCTCTTGCCGCCTGGTAGAGCGCATCCCAGGCCTTTTCTTTTTCCAGCTCTTTGGAGGGTTCCGGCAGAATGACGTCCCCCAGGCCGTTCTTGCCGTGCACCTCGGGCGCCGTAATCTGGTCGCGGAAGAGTGGCTTTGCCGCCCCCTTGTATATGGGCACATCCGATCCCGCAAGCTCCAGAACACAGCGTGTATTGTAAGCAGTCTTTTCCAGGTCCACATTGCCCGCCACCGTCGAAACACCGACCAGGTCAAAGCAGGGGAGCTGGCAGAGCAGGAGGAGGGCGTTGGCGTCGTCCACGCCCGTGTCACAATCGAACCAGACCGGCGTCCGGGCGCCGCCTGAAAAACAGTTTGCCTCAAAGGAATCGCGGGAGACATGAAAAGGAGTTTTTCTTGACGGAATTTTTCTTTTCTCTATTTCAGTCTTCATACCCCTTCCCCCTTTCCGTAGCGCGACACGGCATCGACCAAGAGATCGACGAAACCCTGACGGTCAATGTCCGTGATGCACCGCACATTGGGCTCTTTCCCCGAAATCCCGTAATAGTCACCGATCGTGGCACCTCGGCAGTAGTCGCCGCCGGTCTCGACCTCAACGAAAAGGTCCCGCGTCACAAGCAGATCCGGCCGGACCAGGGCCGTCACCGCGACGGCATCATGGACGGGCGCGCCGGCATAGCCCAGTCCCCGGTGGAAGCCATAGAAAAAGTCCAGCCATTCAGCCGTCACCCGGGCCACTTCATTGCCCACCGCCCGGATCCGTTCAAAATCCCCCGGAAAGACCAGGGCCTTCTCCGTGACATCCAGGCCCGCCATGGTAAGGGGGATGCCCGAGCGGAAGACCAGGTCAGCTGCCTCGGGATCAACCAGGATGTTGAACTCGGCGGCCGGCGTCCAGTTGCCGTGGGCGATACCGCCGCCCATCAGATAGATGTGGCGGATTTTCGCTTTCAGTTCCGGGTCAAGCAGCAGGAGGGCCGCGATATTGGTCAGGGGGCCCGTGGGGATCAGGACGACCGGCTCTTCACAGCCGCGGATCAGGCGTCCCATCAGCTCAGCCGCCTCTTCGGCCACCGGCTGGCGGTCAGGCTCCGGCAGGACAGGTCCGTCCAGGCCTGTAACCCCGTGAACCGTCGGCGCGATGATGGCCTCCGCCAGGAGCGGTTTCTCCCTGCCGGCAGCCAGCGGGGCGTCCAAACCGATCAGGGTCATGATCCGGGCCGCATTGTAGGTCGTTTTCTCCAGGGTCTGGTTGCCGCAGCAGGTGGTGACCGCCAGGATATCGAGTTCCGGCCTGGCTGCTGCCAGCACCCAGGCGATGGCGTCGTCGTGACCGGGATCGCCATCCAAAATGACAGGTATCTTTTTCATGCCTGCCCCCTTTTCAGACCCTCTTGATGGAGTGCTTGCGGGCCTTGCGCTTGAGACTGATGGAATAGATGACCAGGCCCAGCAGGGTGGTTACGTAGGGAATCAGGGAGACCAGGTAGCTGGAAACCCCCTGCAGCCCTGAGACCTTGGTCCTGAGCGCCTGGGCCAGGCCGAAAAGGAGTGAGGACAGCATACCGCCAACCGGCTCCCCCCGGCCCATGGCCTGGGCGGCCAGGGCGATGAAACCGCGGCCCGCAACAAAACCCGAGTTCCAGCCCTGCGAATAGTACATGGACATGAAAGCCCCGCCAAAGCCCGCCAGAGCGCCCGACAGGCCGATGGCAACATACTTGATCTTCAGGACGCTGACTCCGACACTTGATGCCGCATCCGGATTCTCCCCCACTGCCCGGATCTTGAGGCCAACCGGGGTTTTGTAGAGGAAGAGCCAGATCAGGAAAACGAAGAAGAAGGCCAGGTAGGTGAGCACCGCGTGACCCGATATGACTTCACCCAGAACGGGAATCTTGTCGATCAGGGGAATTTTAACAGTGGGGATCAGGATGTTGGGAGTAACCAGATTTCCCGTATTCCCCCGCAAGCCCGTGAACATGTTGAGCAGGAAAATGGTTCCCCCCGCACCCAACATATTGACGGCGATACCCACCAGGATGATATCCGTTTTCAATTTCAGGGCGAAAAAACCCATCATGAGTCCCAAAAGCATCCCCACAATGACTGCCCCCAGGACTCCGACCAGCCAGTTTTGAGTCCAGTAGGCAAAGAGGAAACCGAAAAGAGCCGTGATCATCATCGTGCCCTCAAGGCCAATGTTGACCACACCTGCCTTCTCAGCGACCACCGCTCCCAGGGTCGCAAAGAGAATGGGAGCCGTGATGCGGAGAATAGCAAAAAGAAAGTCTGCCTTAAAAATCGCCTGGAAGAGTTGCTCAAACATGGTTCTTGCCTCCGCCTGCATATTTCGAAGCGTCAAGCCTCATCAAGTCTTCCTGGGTGGTTTTGACCACGATTTTCTGTCTGTAACCCGACAGGAACTGCTCGGCGGCAAAGAAAAGGAAAATGGCCGCTTGGATAATGTCGATCATTTCGACAGGGACATCACAGTAGGTGGACATGAGCAGGCAGCCCTTATTCAGGTAGGCGATGAAAAAAGCCGCCAGGGGCACATAGGCGGGATTGTTCTTGGCCAGGATGGCGATGGTGATCCCCACCCAACCGTAGCCGGGCAGATCGCGCCACAAGTAGGTCGTGTAGCGGCCCAGGACTTCAAGGCTGCCACCCATGCCAGACAATAAACCGCCGATGACCTGGGCCAGCACAATGGTTCCACCCACATTCATACCTGAATAAAGTGAAAAGGACTCGTTGATACCGATCATACGGATGGCGTAACCCCACCGCGTACGGTAGAGGAAAAAAGTCACCAGAACGGTAGCGACAAGGGCAATGATGAATCCGACCGTAAGCTTGCTGTTGCCGGGTACCAGGGAGGGAATGACGGCTGTGGGCTTGAATTCCTTGGTCATGGTCGCCCCCTTGGTCCGGTCGGCGAAATGGAAATTCAGGTAGTGCAGCACGATATAGAGGAGAATAAAGTTAAGCATCAGGCTGGTCACCATCTCACTGGCTCCCAGTTTGACCTTGAGCAGGGCCGGAATCAGCATAATCAAGCCACAAGCGATGGTTGCGATCAGAACGCTGACGACCCAGTGCCAGCCTGAATTGATATTGAGGTAAACGCCCAGGATACCGCCAATGAAGCCGCCAGCGAGCACACAGCCTTCACCCGCCAGGTTGAACTGGTTGGCTGAGAACATAATCGTGACCGCAAGTCCCGTGAAAATGATGGGAATAGTCGCGGCCAGGACCTGGTAAATATACTGAATATTGAAAATGACGGATCCTTCGTTAAAGCTGACTAGTGGTCCGATGAGAAGATACCTCATGGCCGTGAAAGGTGTCTTGGACGTTATTAAAATAAGAATCATGGCAACCAGGAGCGCGATGCTGATGGCCGCCGCACCTCGTGTCACATTAAACAGTGTCATTCGCTTGTCACGCATGGGAAGCCCTCCCGATCTCCTCCTGGCTTTGGCGTTTCAGCCCGAGCATGTATTCACCCATCATGAGGTCGTCCCATTGGCCGTCATCAAAATAGCCGGCAATCCTCCCCTCATAGAGAACAATCAAGCTGTCGGACAGCTCCATGACCTCGTTCAGATCAGCGGATACCAGCAGAACTGCGGCGCCCGCCCTCGAAAGATCAACCAGTTTCTTGCGGATCAGTTCGGTGGCCCCCACATCGATACCCCGGGTGGGCTGGTCGGCAATGATCAGGATGGGATCGCTTGAAAATTCACGGGCAACGACGACCTTCTGGATGTTACCGCCGGACAACATGCCCACTTCCTGGCTCCTGGTTTTGCAAAGCACTGAATAGTCGGCGATCAGCCGGTCGCTTTCCTTGTTCAGCTCTTTCACCCGAAAAAGAGGTCCCCGGTTGAACCGCTTCTGGCGAAACCGGTCAGAGATTACGTTCTCCTCAACGCTGGCCGACTGGGCAACACCAAAGGTCATCCGATCCTCCGGCACATAGGAGACGCCGAGTGAACGGATTCTACCCTGGGGCTGTCCTATCAGATTTTCACCTCCGACAGTGACCGTCCCCTTTTCCGGCAGCCTCAGGCCAAAAAGAATATCGACCAGTTCCCGTTGGCCGTTGCCCTCAACACCCGCGATCCCCACAATCTCACCGCTGCGCACTGAAAAAGTTACCCCATCGAGGGCGTTTTTCCCCCACTCATTGATGTAGTGGAGGCCCTCAACATGCAAAACCAATTCGCCAGGCTCCGCTTTCTCCTTGTCCATCTGCAGGATGACGTCCCGCCCTACCATGAGCCGGGAAATTTCTTTTTCACTGATGGAACCGGTCTCGTGGACGCCCATCGATTTCCCAGCCCGCATGATGGTGATACGGTCCGTCAGTTCTTTGACTTCATTCAGTTTGTGCGATATGAAGATGATGGTGAAGCCCTGCTCCCGCAAATGGTTCAATTCTTCAAATAGAGTGGCCGTTTCCTGTGTCGTCAAAACAGCTGTCGGCTCATCCAGAATGAGGACGCGGGCGCCGCGTACCAAGGCTTTCAGTATTTCAACCTTTTGCTTCATGCCAGCTGTGATATCGGCAACGCGGGCAGTCGGCTCCACATGGAGATTGTATTTTTTCGCGTTTTCCACCGTCAGGGCAACCGCCTGTTTGTAATCAATAAAAAACCCGGTTTTTTTTGGCTCCATGCCCAGTACGATGTTTTCCGCCACGGTCAGGCTGGGAACCAGCATAAAATGCTGATGAACCATGCCGATGCCCATACCGATGGCGTCCGTCGGGCTTGAAAAATGAACCTGCTCCTCCCCGACGAAAATCTCCCCGCCGGTCGGTTTCTCCAAGCCAAAAAGGATCTTCATCAGGGTGGATTTGCCCGCCCCATTTTCACCGATTAAGGCATGGATTTCACCCGCCTTAACTGAAAAATCAACCTCCCGGTTGGCGGCAATACCGTTGGGATATATTTTTGTGATCCCCTTCATCCGGACAACGAGTTGGTCCTGATCCATTCGCTTGCTTCTCCTGTCTCCCTCAAGATGCGTCCTCCGGAACGCAAATCGACAAAAGGGGGCCTGCCTTCAGGCCCCCTTCCGGTTCTGATCCGATTGCCAATGCTATCGTCAATGGTGCCCGCTAGGGCTGCATTTCGTCGCGCAACTTGACAACACTCATGGATTCATCGCCAATGGCAGAGGAAACCTTGATGGTTCCTTCCCGCACTGCCTTTTCGGCCGCGAACACCTTGTCCTGGACTTCCTGGGGCGCGTATTTGACGAAGTTCTTGTCAGAGACAAAGCCAACACCGCCCTCAACCAGGCCCAGGTTTACTTCCTTGCCCCAGTAGGTGCGGCCGGCATCCCACTCGTCGAAGATCCAGATGATGGAATCGCCAACGTTCTTGAGGCCGGAGGTCAGGGTGATTGCCGCAAGCTCGGCTGACAGGGTCAGCTCCTGGTCGGAGTCAACGCCAATGAACCAGGCCTTGCCCGTCTCGAGTGCAGCTTCCGCACCGCCATTGCCTGAAAGACCCGCGACGCCCCAGATGATATCAGCCTTGTTGTCATTGATCATGGCAAGGCCCATCTCCTTGGCTGTCGCTGTGTCAACGTAGCTGTTGACGTAGCGGGTGTCGACTTTAACCTCCGGATCAGTTGCCTTGGCGCCTTCCAGGAAGCCGAAAAGGAAGTCGTTAATGACCGGGCTGTCAATGCCGCCGATGAATCCGACAACCTTCTCAGGATTGATGTTTTCAACCGAGGTCTGCGAGGTCATGGCCGCGGCAAAAACACCGATCAGATAGCCCATGTCGTTCTGGCGATAGCTCAGGTTGACCACATTATCGTTCTCGCCGACATGGGTGGTGTCGTCGTAGATGAGAAACTTCTGGTCGGGATAGGCATCGGCCGCTTCTTTCAGGTACTCCGGCATCTGGTAGGTGCCGCAGATGACAAGATCGTACGTGCCCATGGCCGCCACGTCCGCGATTGTCTGCTGCCATTTGGGCTGGTCGGCATCCGTGCCGCCCATCTCCTTGGTTTCATAGGTGATGCGGCCGGCGTCGGCCAGTTTCTTCAGGCCGGCTTCAGCCGAGTCAAAGAAGGACTTGTCACCCAGATTACCGTTGACCAGATTGACCACCTTGTAGACTTTGCCGGCAGGCTCCGTTGCTTCCGTTTTCGCAGGCTCAGTTTTACCCGGCTCCACAGGCTTCTTGTCGCAGGCTGCCATAGAGATGGCCAGGACGGCGACCAGAAGGAAAACAAGCATTTTTTTCATGTTTTTCTCCTTAAAAAATGATCTGTCCTCATATGAATATGAGGACGCTGTCTCTCCCCCCCTTGGACAGGATCGACATTTTCGATTTGTGTTATGAACGTCTTGCAAGACGAACCGTTTGGACAGGCACTGTTATCTGGTATGCAACACCATTCGGAACGCCCCGGACGAACACCATAGTGCATTGTACACATATAAGCGACGGCGGTCAATCATTAAACGGTCACAAATTCAACAGTTTGCGGGACTCCGATCAGCTTTCAGGCGCATAGCGCCTGACTCCCTTGATCCGCTTCACAAGCTCCCGCGCGCCGGACGATTCGATGTCCAGCAGGCGCAGGGTGGATCGGCCCGGAAGTCCTATCAACAGCTGATCATCCGCTACCCTCATGCCCACAGTTACCAGGGAATCCGGATCTGATTTTGAATGGAAGAAAACCACGTCCCCTTCCTCCATGGACTTCAAATCGGGTTCCCCCTCCTCAGTTTTCGCCAGCTCCACCGGCAGGCCCTCCCCGAAGAGCGTGCCGCGGTCGCGGGACAAATTCAGGCCATTCAAAAGACCGGCTACGTGGATGGCGCCTTCGGGGCTGATGCCGCGCGCTGTCACGCCCCCGGGGATGACAGGACTGTTGTAAAAGGTCATCATGGTCGCCGCCAGGAGCTGCTGGACATTTTCTTCCGGGACCAGGGCCGACAAAGGCGGGACCAGCATGACACCCGAAGTGTTGATCCAGCCTGTCTTCAGATCAGGCAGCTTGACCCGGAGCAGGTCGCCGTTGCGGTAATCGGCGTAGAGGATGGTCCCCATGGGTGCCTCCACCAGCAGCGAACCCGAGCGGGCATGGCTCATGACCCGCTTGAAAGGCACGCGCACCATGACTCTGGCCACACTGCCCTCTGGTGAGATGGACCAGGTATCAGCTGAAAGATGGGATCGCCTGATGTAGCCCTCCACTCCGTCATCCAGGCGGACCCGGATAAAAGCCCTGTCCCGGGTATCCAGCATGGTCACGTGCTCGTTGAGGAGGGCCTCGGTCACCCGCAGGCTGGCAACGTCCGGCAAAGAGAAGACGGGCGCCGCGGATGCGCTTACCACGGCCGTATCCCTGGCGTGCAGGTATTGGTCCCAGCCTGGCGGCAGCGTTTCCTGGGCCGGGGGCGTGACATCAAAGTCGAAGGTCTTTTCAGAGATTTGCGGGACAACAAAAAACAGGCCTGCCATGATGAGGGTAAAGACCAGGCCGGCAATCAGCCAGGGAGGAATCCGCCGTTTCCTTTTGCTGAGAAAAACCTGCCGGCTTTTCTTTTTTTCCTCCAGGGGGGATTGCGACGCCCCCTGATCCGGGGGGATGCCCCGCCTGATTTCAATCTTTGGCGGCCCGGCACGCTTGTTTTCCCCGTCAGTCATCTTCCGCCTCCCCTTTCAGGCCAGGAACTGTATCCAAGATACAGAAGGCGAGGGCGTACTCATTTTCATGTGAGATGCTGAGTGACAGCGACCGGCCGCCCCTCTTTTGATAGAGCGCCCGGGCGGCGCTGTGCAGGGTTACTTCCGGTGCGCCGTCCCTGCCGCTCCGGATCTCGATATCCCGAAAGCGGACTCCTTCCCGGCCAATACCGGTTCCCAGTGCCTTGGAGACGGCTTCCTTGGCAGCAAAACGGCCCGCCAGCCTCCGCGGGTCACCACAACAGACAGCTAATTCCTCTTCCGTGAAGATGCGGCCGAGAAAGCGGCTACCATGCTTTGCCATGACCCGTTCGAAACGTTTGACCGAAATGAGATCAACTCCGGTGCGCATAAGATTCCATTAAGGTATCTGGTGTTTTTTCCGCAGCCGCAAATCATCGCCGATGAAGGCATACTTGAGGAAGTTGCCGTTGAGACGGCTGGCGATGCGGCGGTCATAAAGGCGGGAAAAATCGGCCACCTCGATGTTGGAGGCGATGATGGTGGCAAGTTTGCGGTGCTGGCGCGCGTCAAGCAGGAGGATCAGCTGGGCATAGGTGTCGGGCGTTACCGGCTCCGTTCCCAGGTCATCAATCAGCAAAAGCTCCCAGGTCTGGAGGGCCTTGAAAAGCAGGGAGGTCTCTTCCAGGAGCTCAGGGTCGGGCCGGTAGGAGGCTTTTTGCCTTTTGTGCCGGGTGATCAAATCGAAAAGATTGGGGGCTGTCATGTAGACAACCGATTTGCCCTCATCCATCAGCCGGTGGCCAATGCACTGCATGAGGAAGGTCTTGCCGGTTCCCGGCGCTCCCGAGAAGAACAGGTTCCGGTCACGCAGGCGGTTGAAATGACCCGTGTAGAGCTGGGCCATCTGCAGGTAATCCGCCATCTGTTCCCGGGCCGAAACCCGGGTATCGCCGCACTTGAGCTTCTCATTGCTGAAGAGGTTGAGGTTGAAGCTGGCGAAGGTGTGGCTTTCGTCCATGACATCGGGGAAATAGGCGGGCAGAATCTCCTGGATAATCTGCCTGCGGCACCGGCACCAGTCCCCGTCCGCCCGGCCGGTATCATTGCAGGCACGGCAGACATAAGCCGGCTGATCGTAACCGTCGGCAATGCTGTGCCGCTTTAAAAAAGAAAGCCGCTCTTTTTCGAGGAGGGCAAAAGCCTCTGCTCCCGATCCGGCCGGTCCCCGCTCCTGACCCACCACAGCCAGGAGCTGATTCAGCCCGGCCTCCCTGAGCTGCCTGTCAAGCTCCTCCAGCCGGGGAAAACGGGCATAGAGCTGCTCCACCCGCTCATCCCGTACCTTGAAAGCCTCATTGCGCCTCCGCTCATAGATACGGATCACGTCATCGTTGATTCTCTGGGTCAGGCTTTTCATGCTTCCAATCCGTCTTCCGGCTCCTCCGGGTTGATGCGGGGCATCCGCGTATCATAGCCCGCCTCGCTGCCCAAAGCGCGTTCTTCGCCCTCCCTGAAATTGCCGCGGTTATCCCTGACCGGTACCTGTTTGCTCCTGGCCCGCGCTGCATCGCTTTGCCGGTCTTTCTCATGCTTTCTGACTTCATCAAGGGTGGTCAGCCCGGACTCATGCCAATCTTTCAGGACGGCCGTCACAAAACGGATACTGGGTTTGGATGCCCCCCGCGTCTTCGAGAGCGCCTCGTCAATGATCTCCCGGTCATAGCCGAATTCATCGATCCACATATCAATGTCTTTCAGGTCGTATTCCGTCAAGAGGCGGCGCAGCTTCTTGCCCACGTAGGCCTTGATCTTGTTTTTCTCGAGAAAGCGGGCGTAGTAGACAGACAACTGGTCATAGGTGCGGACCCCTGCCGCCGCCCAGTCCTCAGCGATCCGGTTGGCATAGCCGGGACCGTCCAGCCTGTTGTTGTTGGCGGCCTCCTGAAAGAGGGCGTAGACCACTTCCGGTTCAAAGCCATAGGCCTCAAACCATCGGTCAATCTGGTCATACCACATAAAGGTCATGATCCCCTGGAAAAAGGTCATTTTGATCAGGTTAACCATCCGTTCCCGCTCCTGGTTCAGGTTCTCACGTTCAGTGATCTCACTGGGCAGGGAGGAGGCGATGGGCCGGTATCTTTTTTGCAATTCAAGCATCTTGAGATCGGTGATTGAAATATCGGTATCCCCGACAATAATCAGATGCATGCGCTGGAGTTCAAGCAGGGATTCATCAACGGCCTCTTCCGAGATCCCCAGCCGGTCGGCGATGTCAGCCCGGGTGGCATCACGCGATCCGTAGGCGGATACGCTGTTCAGAAAGAGATAGCACTTGACCGCGTTGCCGCTCAATTTCGGCATCATGTCATGAATGAATAAATCAGGGACAGGCGTGTCGCTGAACATGATCGAATGATCTTCCTTGATACGCAAAGCAGGCACCCCTCTCTTACGACCGTCGTGCCTTCTCATCTTAGCAGACTCCGGTCAAGTGACAGGGGGAGAACCTGCAGGTTCCCCCCCGACTTGCCATGAATTACGGACAGCTAGTCCGCCTCTGCCATGCGAAGATAGGCCTGGTAGCGCTCATCCGCGGCCTGGCGGGCGCGCTCGAAGATCTCATTCACCTTATCTTCAGAATACTTTTTGTAAAGTGATGTGTAGCGGACCTCCCGCTCCAGGAATTCTCTGTAATCCCGGGTCGGCGGCTTGGAGTCCAGGACGAAGGGATTCTTGACCGGATCCTCGGCCCTGAGCGCCGGGTTATAGCGCCACAGATGCCAGTATCCCGTCTCGACCGCGTCCTTTTCCCGTTGCTGTGACAGGGCCAGGCCGCCCCGGATCCCGTGATTGATGCAGGGCGAGTAGGCGATGACCAGGGAGGGGCCATTCCAGGCCTCCGCTTCGCGGAGCGCCCGCAGGGTCTGCGCCTGGCTGGCGCCCATGGCAATCTGGGCGACATAGACATAGCCGTAGGCAACGGCCATCATGCCCAGATCTTTTTTCTTGAGCGGTTTGCCGCCCGCGGCGAACTGTGCGACCGCGCCCAGCTGGGTCGCCTTGGAAGCCTGCCCGCCCGTATTGGAATAGACTTCCGTATCCAGAACCAGGACATTGACATCCTCGCCGGAAGCCAGGACATGATCCAGGCCGCCGTAGCCGATGTCGTAGGCCCAGCCGTCACCCCCGATAATCCAGGTGGAGCGCAGCATGAGATAGTCCTTGAGCTCCAGGATCCGGTCGCGAAGCGCTGCACTTTTTCCGGACAATTCGGCTTCAGTCAGGGCGAAGATCAGCTTGGCAGCAATGCCCCGGGCCCCGTCCTTGACGTCCTTATTCTCGAACCAGTCTTCCAGGGACTGGCGCAAACCCGCGGGGAGATCCTTGCTTCCCAGCAAAGTCTCCAGGTAGCCGGTCACCCGGTCGCGGATCTGCTTGACGCCCAGGTGCATGCCCATACCGTATTCCGCATTGTCCTCAAAAAGCGAGTTGGCCCAGGAGGGCCCGAAGCCCTCGTCATTGACGCAGTAGGGCATGGAGGGGGCGGAACCTCCCCATATGGAGGAACAGCCGGTCGCGTTGGCGATCATCATGCGGTCGCCGAAGAGCTGGGTTGTCAGGCGGACGTAAGGCGTCTCACCGCAGCCGGCGCAGGCGCCGGAGAACTCCAGAAGCGGCCTTTCAAACTGGCTGCCCTTGACGGTCATCTTGTTCAGGGGATTGGGCTTCCTGGAAAGTGACTGTGCGTACTCCCAGTGTTCCGCTTCCAGCATGTGCTCTTCCAGGGGTTCCATGACCAGGGCTTTTTCCTTGGCCGGGCAGACCTGGGCACAGGATCCGCAGCCGGTGCAGTCGAGTGCGGAAATCTGAATCCTGAAGCCGTACTGGTCGTAAGGCTTCATGCCTTTGACGGTTTTAAAGGTGTCCGGCGCCTTGGCCTCCTCTTCTTCCGTCAGCAGGAAGGGCCGGATGACGGCGTGGGGGCAAACGTAGGCGCACTGATTGCACTGAATGCAGTTTTCAGGAATCCAGCGGGGCACATTGATGGCAATTCCGCGTTTCTCGTATTGGGCGGTCGCCTGAGGCATGGTCCCGTCCACGTGATCCATGAAGACGGAGACAGGCAGGCTGTCGCCTTCCTGACGGTTCATGACATCGGCAATATTGAGCACGAAAGCAGGGGCCTCCCGGAACCGGACCGGGGTATCCGCCGCGTCGCGCCAATGGGCAGGAACCTTGACCTCCCGGACCTGTTCAATGCCGGCATCGACGGCCTGGTAGTTCATCCTGACCACATCCTCGCCCTTGTCGCCGTAAGACCGGACAATGGCCTCCTTCATGTGCCGGACGGCTTCTTCGACCGGGATGACCTGGCTGATCTGGAAAAAGGCCGCCTGGCAGATGGTGTTGATCCGGCTCCCAAGGCCCAGTTCCTGTGCGATGGCGACCGCATCGATGATGTAGAAGCGGATGTCATTTTGCGCCAGGTAGCGCTTGACATGACCGGGGAGGAAGCCGTCGAGTTCCTCTTCTGTCCGTGTTGTATTGAGCAGGAAGGATCCGCCCTTTTTGAGCGCCTTCAGCATGTCGTATTTATCGATATAGGCCTGGTTGTGGCAGGCGACAAAATCGGCATTTTCAACCAGGTAGGGTGCCCGGATGGGAGAGTTGCCGAAACGGAGGTCCGAGATAGTCACGCCCCCCGACTTCTTTGAGTCATAGGAGAAGTAGGCCTGGGCGTACATGGGCGTGTTGTCGCCGATGATCTTGATGGAGTTCTGGTTGGCCCCCACGGTCCCGTCTGAGCCCAGTCCCCAGAAACGCGCCGCGAAGGTTCCTTCGGGCGAAACTTCCAGCGGTTCGGTGACAGGCAGCGAAAGGTGGGTGACATCGTCCTCGATGCCGATGGTGAACTCCGTCCTGGGCGCATCTTCCGCCAGCATGTCAAAGACGGCCTTGATCTGTGAGGGCGCGGTATCCTTGGAACCCAGCCCGTAGCGGCCGCCTGAGACCAGGATGGGGCTGTTGGCGCAGGAGAGGGCCGATACCACGTCGAGATAGAGGGCCTCGCCGGGCGCCCCCGGCTCCTTGGAGCGGTCCAGGACCGCCAGTTTCTTCACGGTCGGCGGGATGGCCTCCAGCAACCTGTCAGCGCTGAAGGGCCGGAAGAGATGAACATGGATGACGCCTGTCTTTCTTCCGCGGCAGTTCAGATAATCGGCCGTTTCACAGATGGTGTCATAGACGGACCCCATGCAGATGATGATCTCCTCCGCCTCCGGATCCCCGTGGTAGACAAAAGGTTTATACGTCCGGCCCGTCAGTTTGCTGATTTCCTCCATGTAGTGCTCGACCACCTGGGGAACCTGATCGTAAAACTGGTTGGGGGCCTCCTTCATCTGGAAGAAAATGTCCGGATTCTGCGCCGTGCCCCGGATGCAGGGATCGTTGGGGGTCAGACCGCGTTTCCTGAAAGCATCCAGGGCCTCCATGTCGACCAGCCCTGCCAGGTCTTCATAGTCCAGCTGCTCGATCTTCTGGATCTCATGCGAGGTCCGGAAACCGTCGAAAAAGTGCAGGAAGGGCACCCGGCTTTTGATGGCAGAAAGGTGGGCGATGACGCCCAGATCCATGGCTGCCTGGACGCCGTGCGAGGCCAGGATGGCAAAACCTGTCTGCCTGGCGGCCATGACATCGCTGTGGTCGCCGAAGATGGAGAGGGCGTGGCCGGCGATGGCCCGGGCCGACACGTGGAAAACGGCGGGCAAAAGCTCACCGGATATCTTGTACATGTTGGGAATCATGAGAAGCAGGCCCTGGGAAGCCGTATAGGTGGTGGTCAGGGCACCGGTGGCAAGCGATCCGTGAACGAAGCCGGCAGCTCCCCCTTCGGACTGCATTTCAATCACTTTCACGGTCTGCCCGAAGATGTTCTTTCGCCCCTGCTGGGACCATTGGTCCACACTGTCCGCCATTCCGGATGAGGGCGTAATCGGGTAGATTCCGGCGACTTCAGTAAAAGCATACGACGCGTAAGCAGCCGCCGTATTTCCGTCCATTGTCACGTAGTTTTTCTTTTTAGACATTCCATTTCCCCTATCGTATTCAAAGCCTGTTAAAACCCGAACCATTATAGCACGCCAGCCGCCGGCCGCCTCCACAAGGAGCGGCCCGTCATCTCCCTGGGGATCTCAATCCCCAGAAGATCCAGCATGGTCGGCGCCAGATCCGCCAGCCGGCCGTCATCCAGCGTCCCTTGACGGAGCCCGGCCCCGATCAGCTTGACCGGGTTGGTCGTGTGGGCGGTAAAAGAACCGCCATTGACCGGATCGATCATCTCCTCCAGGTTGCCGTGGTCGGCCGTGACAAAGGCGACACCGCCCCGGTCCAGGATGGCCGGGACGATCCTCGACATACACTGGTCGACCGTCTCCAGCGCGCGGACCGCCGCTTCAAAGATCCCTGTATGACCGATCATGTCGCCGTTTGCAAAATTCAGGATGATAACGTCGGGCGCATCTTCCTCCATGGCTTCCAAAAGGCGGTCCGTTACCTCAATGGCGCTCATCTCCGGCTGCAGGTCGTAAGTGGGAACCTGGGGGGACGGCACCAGGATACGCCGTTCACCCGCGAAGGGCTCTTCCCTGCCTCCGTTGAAAAAGAAGGTCACGTGGGCGTATTTTTCCGTTTCGGCAATCCGAAGCTGGGTCAGGCCGGCATCCGAGACGGCCTGGCCGAAAATGCCCGTCAGCTTTTCGGGTGGAAAAGCCGTTTTAAAATCCTTGAAGGACTCAAAATCAGCGCTGTACTCCGCCATGCCGACATATGCCAGTCCCAGAGGTGAAGCCAGGACCGGGAATTCCTTGAAACCGGGCTGGCAGAAAGCCCGGGTCAGCTCCCTTGCCCGGTCGGGCCTGAAATTGAAGAATATGAAGCTGTCCCCGCCCCTGATGGGGGCCACCGGTTGCCCGTCCGGCTTGATCATGAGGACGGGCAGGATGAACTCATCGGTCACCCCGCGTGCGTAGGAAGCCCGGATAGCGGCCACCGGATCGGTCGCCCGCTCCCCGTCGAAATCGACAGCTGTCAGGGCCCGGTAAGCTTTTTCCACCCGGTCCCAGCGGTTGTCGCGATCCATGGCATAGTAGCGGCCGCCCAGCGTCGCCACCCGGCCCAGACCGGCCTGCCGGATATGATCCAGCAGGGCTTCCATGTAACCGGCGCCGGATTCAGGCGGGGTGTCACGGCCGTCAAAGAAAGCGTGAATGGCCAGATCGCGCACACCGTTTTCCCTGGCCATGTCAATCAGGGCAAAAAGATGTTTGATATGACTGTGGACGCCGCCGTCCGAGAGCAGGCCGGCCAGATGGAGGGTGGACCCCATCTGGACTGCCCGTCGCATGGCCCACAAAAGGGCTTCATTTTTGAAGAAACTTCCGTCATCGACGGCGTTGCTGATCCGCAGGAGATCCTGGTAGACAATCCGGCCGGCCCCGATGTTGGTGTGCCCCACTTCCGAGTTGCCCATCTGTCCTTCAGGCAGGCCGACATCACGGCCGCTTGTCTGAATCACTGACTCGGGCCATCTGGCGGACAGGCTGTCAAGATAAGGCGTTCTGGCCGCCAGGACCGCATTGCCTTCAATTTTTTGCGACAGGCCCCAGCCGTCCAGGATCAGGAGGGCAACGGGGCCTTCAGGTTTTTGGGTCATGGCCTTACCCCTTGGCGATGGCGCCGAATTCGGCAGCATCAAGGGAGGCACCCCCGACCAGCCCGCCGTCAACGTGCGGCTGGGCGAAGAGCCCGGCAGCGTTCTGGCTGTTGATGGAACCGCCATAGAGAATTTTGGCCATCGTTGCGGCCGCCTCTCCATAGAGGTCATTCAGCAGAGCCCGGATGTGGGCACAGGCCTCTTCAGCTTGCGCATCAGTCGCCGTATCCCCTGTACCAATGGCCCAGACCGGCTCATAGGCAATCATGATCTGACAGAGCGAATCAGGCGCAATCCCGTCGAAGGCGGCTTTGACCTGCCTTGAGAGTACGGTTTCCGTTTCCCCCTTCTGTCTCTCCTCTTTCAACTCGCCCACACAGATAATGGGGCGGACACCCCAGCCAAGCGCTGCCTTGACTTTGGCATTGACCGTCTGGTCGGTTTCACCAAAGTATGCGCGCCGCTCGGAATGCCCGATAACGACGTAGGACACATGCATTTCAGCCAGCATCTTCATGGATACTTCACCCGTAAAGGCGCCCTTGTCATCCTGATGACCATTTTGTGCCGCCACCCGCACCGGCGTCCCCGCGGCATGGGAAACAGCCGCATCAAGGGCTGTAAAGGGTACGGCCACGATCACTTTGGAAGGGGCCGCGGCTGCATAGGGCATGAGCTGATCGATGAAGGAAAGCGCTTCGGATGGCACACCGTAATTCATCTTCCAGTTGCCTGCGGAGACGAGTCCGCGCGGGTCGCGGTCAAGCAGGCAGTCGATCCCGGGGAGTACCTTGCCTTCCAGAAATTCCAGCGAAGCCCCCCCGCCTGTCGAAATATGGGTGACCCTGGAGGCAAAACCCAGCTGCTCCATGGCGGCGGCTGAGTCGCCGCCCCCGATGATGGAGACGATGCCCGCATCGGCGATGGCCTGGGCAACTTTTCGCGTCCCCCGGCTGAAGGCTTCAAATTCAAAGACGCCGACCGGCCCGTTCCATACAACGGTGCCGGATTTGGAAATGATGTCACCGAAGAGTTCAGCTGTTTTGGGACCGATGTCAAGCCCCATCATGTCGTCCGGAATCTGGTTGGAAGGCACAATGACGGGGGTGGCATCTGCCGCGTAGCGGTCCGAAACCGTGGTGTCAACCGGCAGAACCAGATTGACGCCCTTTTCTTCGGCAAGCGCCATCAATTCCCTGGCCAGATCGAGCTTATCGGCTTCACAGATGGAGCTGCCTACCGGCCAGCCCTTGGCGGCCTGGAAGGTATAGGCCATGCCGCCTCCGATCAGGAGATTGTCCACATTATCGATCAGGTTGCGGATGACGCCGATTTTGTCAAAGACCTTGGCCCCGCCCAAAATAGCGGTCAATGGCCGCTTGGGTTCGCTGACCGCCCGGCCCAGCATCTCGAGCTCGCGGTTGATGGTATAGCCTGCAACCGCTGGCAGGAAAGAGGCGACACCTGCTGTCGAGGCATGTGCCCGGTGCACGGCGCCAAAGGCGTCGCTGGCGTAAAGCTCGGCCATGGAGGCCAATTTTTTTGCGAATTCGGGCCTGTTTTTTGTCTCCTCTTTATGGTAGCGGACGTTTTCCAGAAGCAGAATTTCCCCTTCGCCGACTTCCTTGGCTTTGGCCATGGCATCCGGCCCGATCACGTCTTTGGCCAGGGTGACGGGAAGGCCCGTCAGTTCTGCCAGACGGGCGGCCACCGGCTCCAGGGAGAGGGCAGGGTCAAAGCCTTTGGGCCTCCCCAGGTGTGAGACAATAATCAGGCGAGCCCCGCGCTCAACAAGGGAGCGGATGGTCGGGATGGCCGCCCTGATCCTCCGGTCATCGGTGATCTTGCCCGTTTCGGGGTCCAGTGGCACGTTGAATTCGGCGCGAAGCAGAACCCGCTTGCCCTTGACGTCCACATCATCAATTGTTTTTTTGTCGTAGCTAATCATTTTTCCCTCACTTATTCTCATGCACACCGGCGGCGCCGGCCTGCCATAATAATCCCGGGCAACACGAAGCGGCCCCTGTCCAGTTTAACGCCCGCTCGAAAATTCCGCAGTTGGCATTTCTCCGAATATTTTAACCCAAATCGGGCTGGATCACGACTTCAAGACGAGTCCCGCGGGAAAAAAGAACTTTCCAGCCGGTACATGGCCGCATGCTGATCTTCCCTGCCGTGACTGTCGGAGCCGGCTATGCAGAAGAGGCCCAGCCGGGATGCAGCCGCCTGTATCATGGCGGATTCTTCCGGCCCGGCCTTGCCGTGAAAACACTCAACCCCGAGGATACCCTGGTCCCGGATCAGGGAGAAGCGGCAGTCGAGCGTCCGGCTGCCGGGGAGCGGCCGGTCACACCAGCCATATTGCTGGGGATGGGCCAGAACGGCCACCCCTCCCCCCTTCCTGATCACTTCAGCCACCTGCCCCAGCTCTCTTTTTTTTCTGGCAACGTAGGCCGGCCTTCCTTCATTCAGGAGTTTCTGAAAAGCACTGGCAATGGATGGGAAACCGGCGTGTTCCACCAGCCAGAGCGCCATATGGACCCGCCCGCGGATCTCATCATCTTCCCCAGTCCCGGCAAGGTCGGCCTCGCTGATGGCGTAACCGAGTTGGTTGAGCCGGGCGATCATGCGGCGGTTTCGCTCCTGCCGCTCTAAAACGACTTCCTCCAGGTAGTCCAGCATGGCTTGGGGCTGGTCCTCCGTGAAATAGCCCAGGACGTGGACTTCCTGTCCTTCGAAACGGCAGCTGCATTCAACACCGGGAATAAAACGGACTTGCGCGTCCAGGTCCCGGAGGGCAGCCCGGACAGGGAGAACCCCCGCCATGGAATCATGGTCTGTCAGGGAAAAAGCCCGCAACCTCTTGGCCAGGACTTCATCAACCAGTTCCCGGGGCGACTGAGCGCCGTCCGAATAGCGGGAGTGAAGGTGGAAATCGACACCTCCGAGACGGGTGGCCTCTTCCAGGTACCGGGCGAGTGGAATCTCAGTCATGGCCCATATTTTCAGCCGGATTCGCGGCCTCCGCAATTTCCGAGATGAAATAGCGGGGTCTTGCCTTGACTTCGCGGAAAAGCGAATCGATATATATCCCGATCAGGCCCAGGCTGATCAGGATAATGCTCCCGATCAGAAGCTGGAGCAGGATGACGGTGGTAAAACCGGTAGCTGCACGGCCGCGAAAATACATGACCAGGGTCTGGATGGACAGGCCCAGGAATACCAGGAGGAAGAAAGTGCCCATGCTGCTGATGAGCAGGAGAGGCCGCGATGAAAAACCGGTCAGGGCGCTGATGGACAATTTCAGCAGCTTGCGCAGGCCCCACTTGCTCTTGCCTGATGCCCGCTCTCCCACGACAAAGGGGAGGGAGACACGCTTGAAACCCATCCAGGCCGAAAGGGCCCGGAAAAAAGTGTCTTTTTCAGGCAGGGTCTTCCAGCAGTCGACGACCTTGCGGTCAATCAGCTTGAAATCCGACGCATTCTTCAGCTGGATGCCCGACATTCGCTTAAAAATTGCGTAAAAAAGGTTGGACGCCAGTCGGTTCCCCCTGCAGTTCCCGTCGGCCGTCCTGACCCCTTCGACGACTTCATAACCCTCCTGCCAGAGCCTGACCATATCGGGAATGTATTGGGGGGGGTGCTGAAGATCCCCGTCCATGACAATGACGGCCTGGCCCCTGGCCTTGTCCAGTCCTGCACAAATGGCTGCCTCTTTGCCAAAGTTGCGGGAGAGCCGAAAGGCCCTGATTTTCTGATTGAGCCGGCTCCTGGCAGCCAGCCTGTCCCAGGTCAGGTCTTTTGACCCGTCATCAACAGCGATGATTTCATAGTGTAAATCCGCAGCCTGAAGCACCTCTTCTGTTGCTTCCATGGTGCGGTCAACCTGATCCGCTTCGTTGTAAAAAGGGATGACCACGGAGATCAATGCCGGATTATCTTGCTGCATGGCCTGCATCACTTTCTTTTATCGAAAATGGACGCGATCAGCTGACGCGTCCACCTTGCCCCAAAACCCGGCCCCGGCCGGTCAGTCGACGACGCGGTTGACCCGGGCTGCCGCCACGTAGTTCTGCAGGTCGGTAATCACCACGCCCCCGTGCGAGCTGCTGGCGTGAATCATCTGATTATTGCCGATGTAAATGCCCACATGGTGGTAGCCGCTCCCCCTGCTGAAGAAGAGCAGGTCGCCCGGCAGCAGGGCGGAATAGTCTTTGCCCGAAACTTCGATCCGGGAGCCCAGCTGCCTGGCCTGGGGGTCGGCGCCGTGGGGAATGTTCTTGTAGCCGATGGCTTCGAAAGTATATTTAACCAGACCGGAACAGTCGAAGGCGCTCATGGTCCTGCCGCTGTATCGGTAAGGCACGCCAAGCGCGGACCTCGCGATGTCGACGATACGCTGCCGTGAGTCTTCGTTGGCGCTGCTGCCCGGACTGACGCTACTGCCCGGACTGTCGCTGCTACCCGGACTGCCGCTGCTGCCGGCGCTGCCGCTGGATGAATCGGGCGGAGAGGGCTTGTTCTTCGAGATCAAGTCATTCGAAATATAGCCTGCATTCCCGGCCTGGGTCTGAATCATGGTCCATGAAGGGCCTGTTGCCTTGACATCCAGCTTATCCCCGTGCCGGACCACCACAACAATGGCGCAATTGGTGTTGGGCTCCGACCGGATGTTGGCAGCCCCCGTCGTGACATAAACCGAACCGGTTGTTTTCGTGAAGCCGGCGGGCGGCGGCTCGATATGGGTCAGCAGATCACTTCGCACAAAACCGATGGTTCCGTTTGCCAGCTTGACTTTCGACCAGGTATCGTTGGCCTCAAGCTCTGTGACCGCCTGGTCCAGGGTCAAGCGGCTGAGGACCGTGGAACCGGTGGTCGGGGAGCTGCGGACATTGACAGAAGCGGAGGCAGCGTAGAGCCTGCGGTTGGTCTTGATGAAGGGATTGGCAGGCGGTTTGTCACGGAGCAGGTGGTTGAAAACATAGGCGATTACTCCGCCTTCCGTCCTGACCTTGGACCAGCCGCCATTATCTGAAATCTGGAAAATCCGGTCGTCCATGAAAGCCGCCCCGATGATTTCGGAATCGGTGGAAGGTTCCTCGCGCAGGTTGGCCACTTCCGTATCCACATACTTGTAACAGCCGGTTTCGAGCTCAGCTATTTCGTCAGCCGGTTTGTCAGGGCCGAATAATTCGTTGAACATGTAGCCGTTCAAACCGTGCTCTGTTCTGATCCTGGACCAATCATCCCCCGCCTCCAGGACCGTGAGAGTCATGCCGCGCAAGCCGAAACCCTCGATCGGATAATTGGTTCCGGGCCCCCCCCTGACATAAACCTGGCGGTTTTGCACGTAATAGGTTCCGCCTGTTTGAGGGATGAAAACAGGCGTCTCGCTGACATGGCTGCTCAAAATGAAGCCCTGGACACGCCCCTCCAGAAGAACAGACGTCCAGGCGTCCGCTTCATCGGTTTGCACCAGCCTGTCGTTGAGATGGACAGTGGCAAGGAGCTCGGAAGATTTATCGGGCGCTGAATAGACACCGGCTGACTCGATGATTACATAAAGAAAGGGGAGGGTCTCCTCGACAGGCGGTTCCTCGGTGGGTTCCGGCTGGTCGACAATCACAATGACCGGCTCAATTTCTCCCTCAGTTTCTTCAGGGCCGGTATCGGCCGGTTCAATTGGAATGGGATGATCGCGGTCAATCAGGCCCCCCGGCGGCTCCAGGTGGCCATAGTCCTCAAGAGGGACTTCGACCTGTTTTGAGGAGGCAACGGCAACAATAAAGAGGGTAATAATTAAAACAAAAGCCAGGGCGGGAAGGCTGAAAAACAACAAGCGCCCGCCTGCGCCCGCGGGGGTCTGCCGACGCCTTCCAAGATTGGGGCGGCCGCGCCCGGCAACCCTTCGGGGTTTTATTGGACAGACTTTTTCACTTCCCCGGGCCGGGGTTTCGTCGGACATGAATGGTTTCCTTCCACGACAAACAGACACCGAATCCAGATTCCGGCTCCTGGCCATTATAGCATCGCGATAAGCGTCCTTCAATCACGGTTCAATTACAGATTGATAACGCCGGACCCGGTCACTGCGCAGCTCCGGTACAAGCCCGCAGAAAGCGGTCCGCCAGCCTGCTCCCGGCCAACAGATCGGCTGCGCCTCCGCAGCTCAGTCCCTTGTCTTTAAACAAGCCGGCGGTTTCCTCCGCCAAAGAGGCAAGCCGGACAGCCGGCAGCGCCAGTGCCGCTGAAACAAGCCCTGCCGGATTGGCATCACCGCCATCAAGCCCCAAGGCCTTGCGGATTGTTTCCCTGACCTTCTCGGCCCTGGCGGCACCGCCGCGCTTGCGGAGGGTGGAGTCATCGGCGTGAGCAAGAAGGGCCAGGAGGGTCCGTATTCCCGCCGTATTTTCGTCTTCGCCTCCGGCCAGGGCGCCCGATAGGACGGGAAGCCCCAGATTAAAGAGGGAGGGAAATCCCCGCGCTGCTTCCCCCCTGATGCCCCGGACTTGGTTCTCAGTACCCAGTCGGGCCGAAAGACCATCAAAACAGGAGCTTTTCTCCAGACTTTCCTCCAGGTCCAGAGCCAGCTCCGCCGCCAGGGCCATGAGGTCCCCTGCCACCTGATCCCGTCCGGCTTTATTTTCTTTCCCCCGGGGAGAAAAGAGTGCCGCACAGTAAGTTCCGGCGACCGCAAGCAGGATACCCGAAAGATAAATCCAACCGCGGTGGGTGTTGATGCCTCCTGTCTCCTCTGCCATGGCCGCCTCGGCCCGGATCCCTTCCAGCCTGAGCCGCAGGGCCTGATCCTTGCCGGGCATCCAGCCAATCCGGAAGGCATGCCGGTAATAAGGGGCCAGGACCGCCTGACTTTTGATGAAGGTGAAACGGTCCATGTCATGGTGGGAGCCAGAGCAGAAAGGAGTCACCAATCCCGGTTTGGGTGCTACCATCAATTCGTAGGAGGAGGCCTCCAGGGCCAGGCTGGCCGTCATATCCGCCAGGGTTTCCTCGGCGTAAGCGGCCAGCAGGCTTTCTACTTGCTCCTGTAAGAGATTGGCCGGATGGGCCCCCGATGCCGCGCACAGGTAAGCTGGCTGGCCGCATATCAGGCACTGTCTGGCAGAAAGCCCCAGGGAAGGGCGTTCAAGCGGCCGTCCATCCCGGTCCATCACATCAAGGTCCAGCAGACGGCCCCAGGGGGATCCCTCCTCCAGGGCCAGGGTCAATGTCTTCAGCGCCATGGCAGAAAGTCCACATACGGCCAACAGCCATTGGTCGCCCGTATCCCCGCCGCTTGACTCTTCCGCCGCAAACTTGCCGCCCAAGGCTTCCAGGCTGGCTGTCAGCCTGGCTTTCTCACGGTCGAAAAAGAAGGCGGACAGGGCCGTCCGCTTCACGCTCCCGGGCATATTCAGGGTCATGGTAAGGACGGGGCACCGGGTTCCGGCCAGAAGTTTTTCCTGCAAAGCGGCGCGTTCATCCCGCGCTGCGAGCACCTCTTCCAGGGAAACAGGCCGGCTGGATACGGCAGGAAAATCGTGGAGAGGTCGAACGGGCATGGTCAGGCTTCATTGTCGGGTTCTGCAAAGGTCATCAGCCGAAGTGAATTCAGGTCGGATAATCTGTAGTCGGAGGGGATATTGACCAAGCCCAGGATTTGCGAGTTTTTTGTGATGGGATGAATCAGAAATTCCTGGTAGAGCTGGAAATCCTTGATTTTCCCCGTCGACTTGACATGCATGCGGGGGCCGGTGCAGTAATGACGCTGGCTGCCGATCAGGATGTGATTGGCGTCCAGGAAGGAAATGGGAAGGTCTTCGTCAATCAGCTTCTTGACATCTATTTCCAGGTCTTTGAGATTGATGTCCGGCCGGTCATGGAAGGAGAGGATGAAGCCTGAGCGGACGTCGTAGTGCTCGAAGTGGTAAACACGCCGGTCGATCAGGCAGTGTTCGACCAGATCCTCCGCTGTGTGCGCCATACGGCGGTTGTTGATTGAGGCGAAGACAACCTTCTTGATGTCATCCGGTTCAGGGCCGAAAACGCTGGGCCGGGTGACAATGATCTCCTCACCGATGCCGATCAGGAGGTGGGCATTGATCCCCAGCTGTTCGTAGATCAGGTCGAAGTGCTCGACAACCACGCGCTTTCCCCGCTCCAGGGCCAGTCGGATGGCATCGGCCAATTCGTGAAGCTGGTGAAAAGCCATTTCAAAGCGGATATCGAGATGGTAGGTGTGGGGCTCAAAAAAACCGGTATCATCCTGATTCATGATGGGCAAAGGACGAACATTGACCCCCTCATCATCATTGGTCAGCTCGAGGCCAGGGAACATGCCCTGCAATAGGATGCTCTTTCCCGATCCGCTGTCGCCGATCAGACCGATCAGTGAGTCGAAGGGTGACAGGAATTGCTGGGCAATCTGCTTACCCTGATCCACCATACGGGGCGCTCCCCGCGGGGAAAGAAGCACGCTGTAAAGATGGTTTCGCTGCATTCGATCCGAATAGGACATAGGCTAAGCTCCTTCATTGCAGGACCGGCCTGGCACGGGCGGCAGATCTTCCTGGACGCCCTCATCTTCTCATAAAAGGGATCCGCCTGTCATCATGGGGGAATCTTTTTCCCCCTCTTGTTCACAGGCCGGACTCGAAAATTCCTTTTGACGATTTCCCCTTTCAAGCTAGAATGGAAAGCAAAGATGCGAAATGAGGCTTTCCCATGCTGACAGAGTCCCATGTCCGGACAAAAGAAATTTTAACCCGGGCCGCCCTGAACCGGCCGGCCGAGCCGCCTGCCGTCGCCCAGCAGCGGCTTAGCGACTGTGCCCGCCTGCCGGCGGAAGAAGTCCTGGGGAAAATGAATACCCGGATGGAAGGGCTGTCGGACAAGGAGGTCGAGATCAGCCGCAAACAGTATGGCGACAACGTGGTCACCTCCGGTCACCGGATCAGCCTTGCCTCGCGTCTGCTGTCCGCCTTCGTCAATCCCTTTACCCTGATCCTGATCGCACTTGCGGTCATCTCCTTTTTAACCGATATCACCTTCGCACCGCCCGGAGAGCGGAGCCTGGTGACGGTCGTCATCATCAGTGCCATGGTCTTCATGTCGGGGGCCCTCCGTTTTGTCCAGGAACTGCGCTCAGGCAACGCGGCGGAGCGGCTGACCAACATGATCGTCAACACCGCCGCCATCATCCGCCTGGAGGACGGCGAAGAGGAACGGGTCATGGAGGAGGCCGTGGTCGGTGATATTGTCAGGCTGGCCGCCGGGGACATGATCCCCGCCGACATGCGAATCCTTTCGGCCAAGGATCTCTTCCTAAGTGAAAGTGCCCTGACCGGGGAGTCGGCCCACGCGGAAAAGTTCAGCCACCCCTCAACAAGTGATTCCGGCAATGTCCTGGATCATGACAACCTGGCCTTCCTGGGTACCAACGTGGTCTCGGGCAGCGGCACGGGGGTGGTCCTGGCCACAGGCCAGGATACCCTTTTCGGCCAGATCGCCAAAACCCTCAAGGAAAAGCCGGCGCCGACTTCTTTTGAAAAGGGCGTCAATCACGTTTCGGCTGTCCTGATCCGTTTCATGCTGGTCATGGTTCCCATCGTTTTCCTAATCTCCGGCCTGACCAAGGGCAACTGGCTGCAGGCAGGCCTTCTGGCCATCTCGCTGGCCGTGGGTCTGACCCCTGAGATGCTGCCCATGATCGTGACCACCAGCCTGGCCAAGGGCGCTGTCAACATGTCCAAGCACAAGGTCATCATCAAGAACCTCAATTCCATCCAGAACCTGGGCTCCATTGACATCCTTTGCACCGACAAGACGGGCACCATTACCCAGGATCGGGTGGCCCTGGAATACCACCTGGATCTGAAAGGCCAGGAAAGTGTCCGAGTTCTCAGGCATGCCTATCTCAATTCCTTTTTCCAGACGGGCCTGCGCAACCTGATGGACCGGGCCATCGTGGAAAAGACCCATGAGGAGGAGGACAGGAATCCGGACGCTCTGGGCAGGCTCAAGGACCGTTATGAGAAGATCGACGAGATTCCCTTCGACTTCGAGCGGCGGCGGATGAGTGTGGTGGTCAAGGATAAAAACCAGAAAACCCAGATGATCACCAAGGGAGCTTTAGAGGAGATGCTGTCCGTCTGCACCTACGCCCAGATTGATGAAAACCGGGTGGTCCCGCTCGACCGGGAGCTGGTCGAACACGTCCGCCTGGACGTCGACGGCTACAACGAGAAAGGGCTCCGGGTCCTCCTGGTCGCCCAGCGGACCAATCCGCCGCCGGCGGGAACCTTCTGTGTCGAGGACGAAAAAGACATGGTCCTGATCGGCTACCTGGCCTTCCTGGACCCCCCCAAACTGTCGACCCGGGACGCCATCGCCGCCCTTCATGAACATGGAGTGGAAGTGAAAATCCTGACCGGCGACAATGAAAAAGTCTCCAAAACCATCTGCAAAATGGTCGGACTCGATGTCAGCCGGGTGGTGACCGGCGATCAGGTTGAAGACATGGATGACGAAAGTCTGGCACGGACGGCGGAGACAACAACTGTTTTCGCCAGGCTGGCGCCCACCCAAAAATCCCGGATCGTTTCCCTGCTCAGGCAAAAGGGCCACAGCGTGGGCTACATGGGCGATGGCATCAATGACGTCACCGCCCTGAAGGATGCCGACGTCGGCATTTCCGTTGACACCGGAGTCGACATCGCCAAGGAGTCCGCTGACGTCATCCTCCTGGAAAAGGATCTGATGGTGCTGGAAGAAGGCATTGTCGAGGGCAGAAGAACCTACGCCAATATGATCAAGTACATCAAGATGACTGCCTCGTCCAACTTCGGCAACGTACTCTCCATGCTGATCGCCGCGGCCTTCCTCCCCTTCCTGCCCATGACGGCCATCCAGATCCTGATCCTCAACCTGATCTACGACATCTCCTGCGCCTCCCTGCCCTGGGATCATGTCGACCTCGACTACCTCAAGCAGCCCCGTACCTGGGACGCCGCCTCCATCAGCCGCTTCATGATCTGGATCGGCCCCACCTCCTCTGTCTTTGACATCATCTCCTACGCGCCCCTCTTCTTCTGGATCGCCCCGGCTGTGGCGGGAGCCCCTTTCAACCAGCTGACCGACCCCGGTCAAACCGCGCTTTTTATCGCTGTCTTCCAGGCCGGCTGGATGGTCATCTCCATGTGGACCCAGACCCTGGTCATCCACATGATACGGACCGCCAAAGTTCCCTTCATCGAGTCGAGGGCCTCGGCCCCGGTCATGCTGCTGACCGCCCTGGGCATCGCCATCCTGACCGCCCTCCCCTTTTCACCCCTGGCGGGAATCCTGAACCTGGCCCCCCTCCCGGGCCGCTTCTTCCTGCTGCTGGGCGCTGTGGTCGTAGCCTACATGCTCCTGGTGTCAGTTGCCAAATACGCTTTCATCAAGCGGTACAAGGTCTGGCTCTAGCCGGCTTGCGTGTAAACCGCCACATAATCGCTCAATTATTTTCACATGCTGTCGGAAATTCGCTGTTCATAAATTGTTAATATAAATGGGGATGGGGGCTCTTCCCCCGAAAAACTGACAGGAAGCAGTGATTATGACGGCAAGGAAAACGGAAAAGGAAAGAATCTGGCTGGTCACCGGTGCCTCGGGGCATCTGGGCAACACCGTGGTGCGCAAGCTGCTTAGCCAGGGCGAAGAGGTCCGCGCCTTCATTTTGGAAAAAGAGCGGCCTGTGGCTCTGCAAGGCCTCAAATGTGAAGTGGTCTCGGGCGATGTGACAGATGCGGCCAGCATCGAACCTCTGTTTGCCGGCCTGGAAGACAGGGAAATCTATCTCCTCCACCTGGCCAGCCTGATTACCATTTACGCCAAGGCCGGCCCCTGGGTCTACCGGGTCAATCCCGGCGGCACCCGGCATATGCTGGAAGCAGCAAAACGGCATGGAGTCAAACGCTTCCTCTATTGCGGAACAGTCCATACCCTGCCACTGCCCGAAGATTTTAATCAGGAAATCAGGGAAGTGGACCACTATGACCCTGACCTGGTCCACGGTGACTACGCCAAATCGAAAGCCATGGCCTCCCAGCTGGTTCTGGATGCAGCCAGGGACGGTCTGGATGCGGTCATCGTTCAGCCTTCAGGCATCATCGGTCCCAACGATTACCTGGACGGCAACTTCACCAGGCTTTTCGAAAAACTGGTCGACAGAAAACTCCCCGCCATGATCCAGGGATCCTACAACTTTGTCGACGTCAACGATGTGGCCGAAGGCCTGATCGCGGCTGCCAAACACGGAAGGACAGGCGAAAGCTACAATCTGACCGGCCATAATGTCAGTGTTTTGGAAATCATGAACAGGGCTGCAGAAATGACAGGCCGCAAACCCTTCAAGTCAACGGCTCCCCTTTGGCTGGCCAAACTGGCAGCCCTCCCCGCTGAATGGTGGTCAAAAAGGACAGGCAAAACGCCGGTCCTCACCGGCTACTCTCTCTTCACCATGAGCAGCCCTCACCGTTTTTCCCATGAAAAGGCATCAAGGGAACTTGGCTACACCATCCGGCCCCTGGACGAGACCATCGGCAATACCCTCCGTTTCATGATTGAACAGAAACGTTTCAAAAAAGCGGTCGATCTCCGCTACGCGCCGGACAGCTTGTAATCTTTGCAGTTTCCTGTGCGAAAGCCCCGGCGTGCCGGGGTTTTTATTTGAAGCGATCCGCTCAGGAAACTGCCCGGATCAGGTCGAGCAACTCCCCGTCACGGCTGATGACCCGGGCCACCGTCCGGCCCTCCGTCTTTCTTCTGGCCGGAACCCCCGTCAGTGATTCAGCCTTCTTTTTCAGATCCCCCATGGTGTGGACCGGCAGGCCTGCTTCGTTCAGGCGATCTTTCAGTTCGGCATTTTTCGGGTTGCAGGCCAGGCCGTACGGGGTCACCAGCAGGTCGACATCCCGGCCCGGTGTGCTGATGGTTCCGACACGGTCTACAATCAGGGGCAGCCTGGCCCGGATCAGGGGGGCCACCATAACTGCCAGCCTGGCGCCCGCCGCCGTATCGCTGTGACCGCCGGAGCCGCCCATAATCAGGCCGTTTGAATCGGTATGGACGTTGACATTAAAATCAAGATCGATTTCCGTCGCCCCAAGGATGACCGCATCCAGATGGTCAACAACCGCGCTTCTGGCAAAGGGGCTGGCATAGGTTGAGGCGCTGATCTCCCGGTGCCTTTCGTTTGCAATCATGGAGCGGACCGCCTCCCGGTCAAAACACTGGACGTCCAAAAGTGAATGAAAAAGACCCTCCTCGAAGAGACCGACCAGCGTGCCGGTGATGCCGCCGGAGGCAAAACTTCCCCTGATTCCTTTTTGGCGCATGATGTCGCCCAGGAAGCGGGCCACCGCCAAAGAGGCCCCGCCCGCGCCTGTCTGGAAAGAAAAACCGTCCCGGACCAGGCCCGAGGCCATCAGGGCATCCGCCGCGTATTCTGCCATGAGCAGGCCGATGAGGTCGCGGGTCACCCGGGTGGTTCCCGAAATGATCTTGTCAGGATCACCGATGGAGTCCACCAGGACTACTGCGTCAACCAGCCGCTCATCGATGGAGGCCGGCGTGGCCGGGTAATCTTCCAGCTGATCCGCAATGACGATGACGTAACCGGCATGCAGCGCATCCGGCATGGCATAGCCGATGGAACCGAAAGCCGACCGGCCGCCCTGCCCATTGCAGTTGCCCGCCCGGTCAACAGCTGAGGCCGCAATAAAAGCCACGTCGATGTGGGCCTCCCCCCGCTCCAGAGCGGCGGGCCGGCCCCCGTGACTGCGGAAAACAACCGGCTTTTCCAGGACGCCCCGGGAGATGGCGTGGCCGACTGCGGGATGCATGTAATTGCACTCGATGCCTGTGACCGTTCCCGCCCGGATATGGTCAAGAATAGGCTGGTGACAGGCCATGACAGCCGCCGTATTGACGGTCAGACCGCGAAGCCCCTGCCTGGCGCATTCAGCCAGGACCAGGTTCTGCACCCGGTCACCCTCCCTGAGATGATGGTGAAAGGAAAGGGTCATGCCGTCCTTCAAGCCTGAAGCACGGATGGCATCGGCCAGGGATGCCAGAATTTTATCGTCCCGGTTCATGATCTGCCTCCTCATCCCGCAGGAGCCCTGCGGCACCGGCAAGTGCCAGAATCCGTTGCGCCTGCCTCAGGACCGGCAGGTCAATCATCCTGCCCCGAAGGGAAACAGCTCCCTGACCGCTCCTTTGACCCTCTTCCATGGCTTCTGCCACTTCTCTGGCATAAAGGATTTCTTCGCGGCTGGGCGTGAAGGCCCGGTGGATGGCTTTCAGGTGAGAGGGGGAAATGCAAAGCTTGCCGGTGAATCCCAGGTCTTTGACAAAACGTGCCTCCTGCTCACAACCCTCAGCATCATGGACATCAGTGAAGGGCGTATCCAGGGCATCAATCCCTGTGGCCTTGGCCGCCATGACCAGGCGGGACCTGCTGTAAAAAATTTCCCAGCCTTCCCTGGTTCTGGGGCAGCCCAGGTCAGCCGACAGATCCTCCCCCCCCAGAGCCAGGCCCGTCATCCGGGGTGAAGCCAGGGCAGCGTCCAGGGCGTGTTCAATGCCCAGGGCCGTTTCGAGCAGGGCTACCAGACCCGTGCTGCCCTCTTGTCTCCCCTCTTCTCTTTCGGCCCGGGAGAGCAGGGAATCCGCCTCCTTGACCGTCCCGGCCCCTCCAACCTTGGGCAGCAGAATGGTCTGGACACCGGCCGCCACCATGGCCCTCAGGTCAGCTTTGGCTTCAACCGAGCCCAGGTCATTGATGCGAACCATCCGCTCGCGCGGCCCGAAATCCAGAAAACGGAGCGCGCGGGCCACCAGATCCCGTGCTGCGTCTTTTTCACCGGCCGGGACCGAATCCTCCAGGTCGAAGATAATGGCGTCAGCCGGGAGCACCTCGCTGTTTTGGATCATGTTGGGCCGGTTTCCCGGAATAAATAAAAGCGACCGTCTCATGTCTTCTCCTCCTGGCTTGCCCGCCGGAGCACCGTTGTGAGCCGGGCCTCCAGGGTGCAGTTGAGCGCGCCCCGGTCGGTCAGATCGATCCGGCCGGACGTGATATCAAATTCCCGGAGAATTTCATGGACTGTCTGGAGAATAACCTCCCCATACTGCTCCTTGACCGGGGACTCCAGGCTGATCTCCAGGCGATCGGCCGGCTCTGCCGTGATAAAAACATCACCTGACTCCAGGGTTCCCGCCCGTGCTTTTCTCAAGAGCTTCATGGCCTGCCTCCTTCCGTCCGCCGCCAGGCGCGAAGCGCCAGGATGCGCTGCATCTCGTTATAGACAATCATGTAACCTTCATCCACTCCCATGCCGGGCTTGGCCAGGATCTGGCCGGGCCCCGCGGCCATGGCAACGTGGACGCAGACCTGGGATGAACGGTCCGTCTCATTGCAGGTCCCTCCCTGATAGGCCTTGACCCCCTTCTTGCGGCAATAGAGAATTGATTCCACTGTTTTGTGAAGGCTGCCCAGGTCGGGTGTCTTGATCTGGATCATGTGGCCGGCACCGGCATCCGCGAATGCCCTGACGTCCTCATAGGTGTTGCACCATTCGTCCGCCACCAGCTCGACCGGGATGGCACGCCTTTCAACTTCCCGGGTCAGGCGGGCCAGCCATTCGATCTGGCTTTGCCTGGAGCCGGCGTCGAGCGGCCCTTCAATCCGGAGTGCAAAGGGGTGGGCCAGGGAAACCAGTTTTGCCAGATAATCGCTGATGGCGTCAATCCGGCTGTAGCCGAACAAGTGGCCGATCATGCCGTAGACGTCAATGTGGAAAACGGGGTGGTAGCCGGGATTCTGCCGGAAGGAGATAACCCGGTCGCGAAGCCAGGCGACATAGTCTGCCAGGCCCTGGCCCATGGGGCCGATCTTGTCCGGATTGTTGATCAGGGCATGGGGGAGGACGTCCACCTCCTTGATGATCATCTTGTCGGCATTGTCGTGGCGTTCGTCACCGGTCTGCGAAAAGATGGGAATCATCCGGTCACTCACCTGGGTGCCGTACTCGTCCGCCACCACCTCGCACATGAGTCGGCCGGTCGTCCGGGCGACAGCGTCCAGGACGGCTTGGGACAGGCCGTAGCGGATGGCGCTGTGGAGGGGCCTGCCCTGCCGGTCCCTGTACATTTCAAAAGCTTCCATAGTGTCACAAAACGAAGTCAGGGTCCTGCCGGTCAAAAGCGGCGCCAGCTCGCTTTCGATCAGGGGCATGAAATCCGACGCCAGAAAGAGCGGGTCACGCCCGCCCGTTCCGGAGTATTGAACGGCGGCGCAATCGCCTAGGGCCAGCTGGCCATCTTCCAGGATCAGCATGAGGGAGATGGCTTCCCCCGCTTGGCGGATGCTGGAAAAACCGGGGGTGGCGGGCTGGCCGACATAAAAGTTGCCGTCACTCAATGCGCCGGCCTTGATGGCCTGCTGGTCGTCGAAATAAAAGCCTGTCCGTCCGGGCGCGCAAATCACTTTTTCGATTCTCATGCCTGCCCCCTATGTTCTCGGCCGGCCTACCAGCCGTCCTTTGCTGATGGCATAGACGTCGTCGATTACCATCTGGAAGGATGCCTGCCGGTTTTCATACTTGGCCCGCTCCTCCATTTTTTCCCGGTGCAGATCGATCAGTTCCTGAGTCAGCGGGATGTTGCCGACATGGAAGAGCCGGATGGCGCCGTCATTGTCGCGGGCCGGCAGCATCTTGCCTGCGTTATAGCGGCTGGGCGCGAAGGGAATATCGAGAACACCGGAGCGGATCGCCAGGATGGCACCCTGGGCGATGTCGCCCTTGCCCAGCTCCAGACAGCGATCCAGGACACAGCGGGTCTCCGAGGCGATGATGACCTTCTCGTCTTTGAGGCTGTACGTATTAAGGCTCTGCTCCCCCAGCATATTAATCATCTGATGGGTGCAAAGCATGCCCGCCGCATTGGCTTCCCGGGTCGGCACCCCCACGGCCTCGTGAGGAGTCTTGACAATGACCTTGGTGGCGTGCGACAGGGCGGCCACCGCACTCCCCCAGGAAATGACTGCGTAGGCCTTGGCCTCTTCATGGGGGAAGCCCCCCATCCATTGGTGAAGAACAGTGGTTACCCTGACATCGCCATAGCCAAACTTGCGAAGATACTCATCGGTCAGGCTCTGCAGAACCTGGATGGCTGCCACGTCCTGGACCAGGTTGCCGCATTGACCGTAACCGACTGTGATGTTTTTCACCCCCTGCTCGGCCGCAAGCAGGCTTTCGATGATGGCCACACTATGTGAAATGAAAGGCGGGACCAGGGTACCGGTCAATGGGCCGTAAGGTTCCCGGTTGATGGGACAGCCCGCCTCCTCATAAAGACCGGTCAGGCGGTCGACGTACTGCCAGTCCCGGATAGTTGTCTCCAGGGAAACATTTTTCGCGTAGGGGATGTTGTAGGAAATGCCCCCGCCCTCGTAGCTGGTGTAGCCCCCCGCATAAGCGATTTCGGTCAGGAGCCTGGCATCCGGCGTGCCATGCCTGATCTGCAGGGGCGTATCGAGCGCGCTGATCAGCTGGCGGCAGCCGCTGACGCCATGGTTGACAGCCGGAAAGCCGTTCAGCATGGCCTTTTGTGTCCGGACCGATTCAGCGATCCCGATTTCCGCCTCCTGGTAGCGGTTTTGCCTGGTATAGCTGTCGATGGTCGTCGGCAGAAGATCCGCCTCACCCACATCCTGCAGGTAGGTCAAAAGATTGATCATGTCCTGGATGAGCGGAACGCCGGCCCGGGGCTGGACCAGGGTCCTGCCCTCTTCCTGTGCCCGGTTGAGCTTACGGCTGAAGATCTTGTGCCCGGGAAGCTGTCGATGGAAGCCGAAAGCCTCCTCAAGATCAACCTCCTTGCCGGTCGGCCATTGCGTCAGAACCTCCTTGCGCTCCTTCTCCAATTGATCGCGCGTCCACCTTTTGTTTTTCAGTTCATCCATACCCTTCTCCTGATCCTTAATCCTGATGCAGGGTTTGCCCGCACCGGCCGATCAAGCGCAGCTCGCGCTTCATGACCCGCAGGGCAATCTCCGGCTGGCTTTCCGCCAAAACACCCATGGCGGACAAAATATAGGACTGATCCAGGAATGCTTCAGCCTGGCGGGGCCGCAGCGATTCCGGATGCAGGCTGCTGTGAAGTGCCTGGCCGGCAATGGCCAGCGGATCACCTGCATAAACCAGGGGACCACCCGTCAGGATGATGCGCTCCATAAGCCTTAAGTTTTTGCCGGTCTGCATGTAGGCAATCCCCATGGGCGTGTAAACCCGGGTGAGGGTTCCCGCATGGCGCCGCGAGGCGATCTCAACGGCTCCTGCAGCCAGTGCGTCATCCAATTTTCTCAGCCGGCCGGCTGCGGAGGGAACCGTTGAAGGCCTGGCAGCCAGCTGACCGATCAGGGCGCTGACCTGATCGGCAGGAAGTTCCGCCCGGCAGGCGATCCAGTCAAGGCCCTTCTCCCCCGCAATCCCCTGGATGCTGTATCGAACCCCGATATCCCCCTCGACGGTCCGCTTGGCGTAGGGTTCCTCCAGCCCCTTGAAAATGATTTGCAGGTCGTCCGGTTCTCCCCGCCCAATCGAATAGACATCGGTGGTGGCACCGCCTACATCGATGGCCATCAGCTCCCCGATTCCCGGTTCCCCGCCGCATCCGTCAGCCAGAAGCCTGACGGCAGACAGGATGGCGGAAGGTGTCGGCATCAGGATGCCCGACAAAAGCTCCCGGGTCCTGGATAAGCCCCGGGCAGTGACGATCCTGGACAGGAAGAGGGCCCGTATTTCCTTTTGAACCGGCTCGATATTGAGTTCGCCGAAGCGGGGCATGACATTGGGACAGAGGGTCAGGGGAAAATCGGAAAGGATCCGCTCGCAGTCGTCAAGGGCGCTCCGGTTGCCGGCATAAATGATGGGAAAGCGGACTGACAGGGAGGCAAGCTTTTCGGCATTGCCCGTGATGCATTCGCGGTTGCCGCCGTCCGTTCCTCCGGTCAGAAGAAAAATATCGGGCGGGTCATCTTCGATGGCGGTCAGGTCACGGCTGCTCAATTCATGGCTGAAAAGCCGGCAAATCCGGGCTCCCGCCCCCAGGGCAGCCTGCCGGGCCGCCTCAGCCGTCAACTCAGGCACCAGGCCTGAAACCATCATGCGGAGGCCGCCTGCCGCCGACGAACAGGCAAGCCGCATCCGGTAATCCAGATCCCCCGTCTGCACCTCAAGTAATGCAAGTGCCTTGTCAAGGCCTTTCATGATGTCGTCAGCTGAAGTCGTGCAGGCGGAAGAAGTGCCCAGGATCCGCTCCTGGTCGAGATCAAGGGCAGTCAGCTTGGTGTAGGTGCTGCCGAAGTCGATCAGAAGGGCCGGGTGCATCTCATTTCACTCCCAGGTCCTTATCCAGGCAGGCGATGGCTTCCTCGGGAGTCGTGCCCGGAGGGAAGACGCGGTCAAAACCCATGGCCCGGAAACGTTTTTCCACATCGGAAAAATCCTGCTTGCCGACAACGATATTGCCGCCTACATATAGAAGAATTTCGCCCAGGCCGGCTTCTTCACACTTTTCCCGAAGGCCGCGGCAGTCGAGTTCACCGTGACCGTACAGGGACGACACAATGATGGCGTCCGCCCCGGTTTCCAGAGCAGCTCCAATAAACTCCTCCTGGGAAACCATGACCCCCAGATTGGTAACCTGGTAGCCGGCTTCGCGAAAGGCGAATTCGAGAATCCTGATACCGACCGCGTGGACGTCGGCCCCGATCACGCCAATCACCAGCATCCTGCCCTCTCCCTGCTCCATAGCCTGAGTCCTTTCTGGAATAGCCCGCCGGTCAGCCGGTCAGCCATTCGCGCAGTTCACCATATTTTTTTTCAATGGCCCTCGTCAAATACAATAGTGATCCCTGATCGCAGTTGAAGGCCGTTCGTATCAGGGTCCGGCCCCTTGCCAGCTCTCCGCGGAAAAGTGCCGCTTCAGCCGATCCCACCAGGCTGATGTAATCAGGGGGCAGGATGATGACTTCATGACGCTCAACAAAGCGGCGCGTCTTCTCCAGGTTTCCGAACAAAGCAAAATCCAGCTGAAAACTTTCATTCAGCACCTGGCCGCACGCCTGCTTCAGGATGTTGGAAAAATCACGGCTGACCGTCAGCACCCCGATACGGGCCCCTTTGGGGAGTTTCTGACAGGCCAGCAGGGTTTCAGGGCTGACAGCAAGGACAACCGGCATGATGGTCACCTGCGGCAGGGCAAGTGATTCCAGTTCCGTGCAGAGCCCGGCAGGCGCGACCAGAAGATCATAGCCTTCTGCCAGTCTTTCCGGCTGGGCAGTCACATCGCTGTAGGGAATGCGGTCGATCTGAATCTGACGGAAATCCGTGAGCGGCCGGTGGATGATGGACCGCTCCTCCGCTGTCGCAGCGACAATGGCCAGGCGCAGGGCCCGGGTTGATTCTTCTTTTTGCCGCAGACGCAGTTCAAAAAAAATGGCCATTTCCCGGGCTGTGAATCCCAGACCCGAAAGGAGATGAATGGCACGATCGATGACGGTCAGTGCCTTGTCTTTACGGCCGGCCGGGTCGGGCGCTTGCTCAGGTTCCGCGACAAAAGTCCCCCGGCCTCTTTGCATCCGGATCAGGCCATCGCGCTCCAGGAGGCCGTAGACGTGGCGCATGGTGCCCACCGAAACCCCATAACTGGCAGCCGCATCGCGGATGGATGGCAGCTGCTGGCCAGGCTCCCGCTTGCCCGATTGAATTTCCTGCCGGATCAGGTCAACCAGCTTCCGGTAGAGCAGACCGCTTGGTTGGCCTCCGTGGTCAGTCATTGCCGCCGTGCTCCATGCGCCAGGCCCGGGGGCCGTCTTCATAAAGGTTGCTGCCCTGGCTGTCGATGATAACCGTCAGGGGCATGTCCTTGATGGTCAGTCTTCGCAGGGCTTCCGTTCCAAGCTCCTCCCAGGCCAGAAGCTCCGCCCGGAGAACGGTCTTGGACAAAAGGGCTCCCGCACCGCCGGTTGCGGCAAAATAGACCGCGCCGCATTTCTTCATGGCCTCAATGACGGCAAGATCCCGGCAGCCTTTGCCGATCATGCCCCGCAATCCCCTTTCAATCAAATAAGGGGTATAGGGGTCCATGCGGGATGAAGTCGTGGGCCCGGCTGAACCGATGGCCCGGCCGCCTGTCGCCGGCGTCGGCCCCACATAATAGATGACGGCATCCCTGAGCGGAAAGGGTGGCTCACCGCCCTCTTTCAAGAGCTCAACCAGACGCTGATGACCTGCGTCACGCAGGGTATAAACCGTCCCCGACAGGAGAACACGGTCACCGGATCGCAGCCTTGCAGCTGTCTGTTCATCCAGGGGAGCCTGAACCGGGATCCGGGAAGCGCCGTCCATCAGAGCACCGCTTTCATGTGGCGCGCCACATGGCAGTTGATGTTGCAGGCGACGGGAAGGCCGGCAATATGGGTCGGCAACACTTCAATAGCGACCGACAGGGCGGTCGTGCGGCCGCCAAGGCCCTGGGGGCCGACGCCCGACTGGTTGATCTCCGTCAGCAGAGACTGCTCCAGTTCAGCGTAAAAGGGATCGGGGTGTGGCTGGCCGGTCGCCCTGGCAAGGGCCCGCTTGGCCGCCAGGGCAACCTGATCGAAACTGCCCCCGATCCCCACCCCGATGACCAGGGGCGGACAGGCGTTGGGTCCTGCCTGGCGGGCCGTTTCGATGACGAAATTCCGGACACCCTCAATGCCGTCCGCAGGCCGGAGCATGGCCAGGCGGCTCATGTTTTCACTCCCGAAACCCTTGGCAAGAAAGGTCACCGTGACCCGGTCACCCGCAACCAGGCGGGTGGTCACCAAGGCGGGAGTGTTGTCGCCGGTATTGACCCTGCGCAGGGGGTCACGGACCACAGACATCCTGAGCGCTGCCTTCTGGTAACCCCTCCGTACGCCCTCATTAATGGCCTCGTAGGGATCCCCGATCAGATGGACATCACGGCCCAGATCCAGAAAAACGACGACCAGGCCGGTATCCTGGCAGATGGGGATCCGTTCTCCGGCCGCAATGTCGTAGTTGTTCAAGAGCTCCTGGAGGACCGACCGGGCATTGGCCCCATCCTCATGCCGCAAGGCCCCTTCCACGGCAGCCCGGACATCAGCCGGCAGGTCACAGGCCGCCGGGCCGCACATTTTTTCAACTGCATCGCGCAGAAGGTCGGTATGGAATTGGCGCAAGGCCACAATTGATCCCTCCCTTGCTACTGTGCTTACACAATACGTCATCCTGTGCTGACATGCAACAGGCTGCCATGAATTCTGACGGCTGCCCTGCATCAATGAAAAAATGCTTACAAAAGAGAGGGCGGATGGCGTATGATAAACACAAGAGCAACCGGTTGGGAGGTGCCTGCAAATTCAGCTGGAACCAACCGGGAAAATGGAGGTAGTGCATGTACGTTGATGCCATCGTCGGGGGAAAAGGTTCTGGAAAAACACCGCAGATGCTGGAAGAAATGGCAAGTGAAGCGGTTGATGAAAACGCCAACATCATTTTTATCGAATATGGCCATGGGGACCATTTGGTGCCGCATGCTGTGAGACGCATCGATATCAAAGAGTACCCCGTCCGCGGCCTCGACCAGCTGATTGCTTTCCTGGCCGGCATGAACGCCAAGGATTATGACATCAGCCATATCTACCTTGACTGCATTTACCAGGTGGCCGGTCAAAGCACTCCCGCTGAATTATCCGCCTTCATGAAAAAACTTGAAATCCTGGCCAGGCAGGCCGACTGCAAGATCACGGCGGCACTGAGTTATGACCCGGCCGACCTGCCGGAGGAAATCAGGCCTTTCGCCCGCTGACCAATCCGGTGCGCCGGTGATATTTGCTCCTTTTCAGAATGATTTATTTTGCTATACTTGTCCCAATAAAAAGGCTTTATGAATCCATATCGTGGGAGTGACAAGAAAGATGTTTAAAGAATTCAAGGAATTTATCACACATGGAAACGTCATGGACGCTGCCATCGGCTTTGTCATCGGCCTTGCCTTCAAGGCTATCGTTGACAGTGTCGTCAATGATATCCTCATGCCCATTGTCGGTTTCCTGACGGCCGGCATCGACTTCACCAACCTGAAAATTGTTCTCAAGGAGGCGGTTGCGGGTGTGTCGGAAGAGGTCGCCATTACTTACGGCCAATTAATCCAATCCATTCTCAGCTTCCTCATCATCGCCTTCTTCCTTTTCCTGGTCATGAAAGGCTTGAATAAAATGCGCAGGAAAAAGACCGAAGAAGAGGCAGCGACCGAAGAGGAGACCGCGGAGGAGACTGAAATCGGCCTGCTGAAAGACATTCGCCAGCTTCTCTCCGACAAGGAGAAATAGGTGTGACTGCCGTGCCTGCGACTTTGTGCCAATGAATGCCTGTCACGGCCGCAATAAAAAAGACACTTTTGCGCAGGCCGACCGCCTGGCGCAAACCTGTGGCTCCACGGTGAGTCACCGCCCGTCCTGAAGGAGGAAAAAGCATGTATTGTACGAATTGTGGAGCCCCTAACGCGGATAACGCAGCATTCTGCACGTCCTGTGGCTCACCCTTGAAGGCCCAGGAGTCCGGAAAACCCGCACCGCCGCAGCAGCCGGCCTATGCGCCGCCGCAGCAGCCGGCTTATGCGCCGCCGCCAGCGCCACCAGCTCAGCAAGCGCCCTACCCGCCCCAGCCACCGCAACCGCAACAGGCGCCCTACCCGCCGCATCCGCCGCAACAGGTGCCCTACCCGCCCCAGCAGCCTTATCCGCAGCAGCATCCCGGCTATGGCTATCCGCAACAGGCACCGCCGAAGAAGAAGAAAACCGGGCTGATCATCGGCATCGCAGCCGGTGTGGCTGTCATCGTGATCGCCGTCGTCCTTATCCTGGTCCTTGGCGGAGGTGGAGGCGGAGGTATCTCTGGCAAATGGGTCGTCACAGACACCGAGGGCTGGAGCGACTACGAGGAAGGACTCATATTCAACTTCAAGGGCGGCACCCTGACCTTCGAAGCGCCCAAGGGAACACCTGATGAACTCAAGGGCATGTATGAGTTGATGAACATGATCAAGACCAAATACAAGACTTCGGGTGATACGCTGACGCTGACGGTCGAGTTTTTCGGCCAGAAAGAGGAGACCGTTATGCATTATGTGCTGGAAGGCGATACCTTGAAACTGTTCGATGAAGACAATGATGTGACGGTTTTGAAACGGACCAAATAGCCTGCTTGTCACTTCTCGCAGCAAGACCGGCGCGCCGCGCCGGTCTTTTCTTTCAGCCCTGAGGCCAAGTCGGCCGCATGCTCAACTTAGCCTTGCGAAGGCGGTATCTCCTCAGTCATGAAGACAAATTGAACGCTGGCAACCTTTTTGTTTTGATCCGACACAAATGAAACCGTTTCAAAGCCTTCATTGCTGAATTCATCCAGTTTTTCACGTATGGCCTCTTCAAAGAGTGCCCGCAGGCCGGAGGTTTCATCCCGCATCCGGGAGGCCCCCGAATCAAGCTGCCCCAAACCCTTTCCGAAAGGGACCAGTCCATCACTGTAGTACTGATCCAGGCCGTCTTTCAGCTGGGAGACCCCGCCGACGTATTCAGCCGTTCCTGAGGACAGGCCCGGCTGTCCCTGACTTCCTTCAATACCCTCCACCAGTCCCCCGACTCCCTCATCGATGTAACGGGTCAGGCCGCGGTGAAGCTCCGCGTAACCTCGCTGCAGCTCAAATAATCCATCGATCAGGTCTCCCACCTGTCCGATCATGGGGCCGGCCGTCTCGATCATGGCCAGGATTTCTTCTGCCTTGTCAAGCAGTATTTTGATTTCTTCGATCATCTCCGAAGCGGACATGTCAAGATCCGGCAGACTCTCCATAAGGTCTGACAGGATCTCAAGCAGGTCTTTGAGCAGGCCAAGCTGGTTGGCGATCCGGCCCAGCCTCGCGAGCTGGTCGTACACTTCTTCCGGGAGGGGAACGACAAGATCGAATTTTTCTTCCAGATAGCTTTTCCAGCCATCAGCGGTCTCCGGAAGCTCTTCAGCCTCAGGCAAATCCAGCTCCCGGATCAACTCAATCAGTTCCTGCAGGACGTTACGGAGTTCCTCGAGTTCCGATTCATAACCGGCAAGCATTTCGAGAACCCTGCCCAAGGCCTCGATGTATTCTCTGGCTTCATTAAGCCGTTCCAGATCTTCCTCGCCGAATTCAGGGAGGTCAAGCGAATCAATCTGGTCGCGGGCGGGCAGATTGTCTGTGATCATGGTCAATCCATCAAGAATCTGTTTGGATCCTTTTTTCAGCTTATTGCCTTCATCCAGCAGGGTTCGGGCACCCTTGCCGAGCTCTCCCACCCCCTCCTGAAGTTTGCGGCCTCCGTCAGCCAATTCACCGGCGCCAGATTTGATTTCGCGAAAAGCCGCCAGGAGATCACTGTAGCCCTTTTTGAGCTGGGCTGTTCCCTTGGCAAATTCAGCGATGCCATCGGAGAGCTGGTCCAGCGGTTCGAGCTCTTCTTCCATGTCAGACAGGTCGACATCAAAGGCCAGAAGTACACCAGCCAGGGTAATCTGACCCATGGCAAAATCCCTGACCTCCATGACAAGCCTGATCATGGTCTCCTGACCGGGCAGAACGATGTAGTTGATTTCCTGTTCAATTCCGGCAGAAGAGACGAGGAAACCCTCGCTTGCCGCTCGCATGAGGACACGGTCAGGATCGATCGGGATACTGATCTGGAGAGCATAGTGTTCGAAAAAAGAGGGGTCCACCGCCTGGTTCCGCGTGATCGCCAGCTCCATCTCCAGATGACCGGATATGCCGGACAAGGTTTCGGGCTGAACCTCGGCTCCGTCAAGCCGGTAGCTGATCCGGAAATTCCAGGGCAGTTGTTTTGTTCTCATATTTCCCTGGTAGTAATAGTGGCCTTCGACCCCCTCCATGGTGACAACTGATCCCTGCTGGACGGGCGGCACGCTCCCCGTCAGCTGCACGACGCTCTCGTAATCGCCGTAATCAGTGAGCGTCATTTTGGATTGCGGATAAAAGTGGTTGACCACATAGATTTGGGCAACCTTGCCCGAGGCATCCAATTTGGCATAGACAACTTCCCGCTTGCTCCCGTCGCCGTCATTGAAGATGACCAGCTCTTTCTCCTTGTCAGCGCGAACAAGGCCGGGAACCAGAGACAAAAAGACCGCCATCAGCAGAAAACCAGCCAGCGGCTTCAACCAACTCCCGCGGTTTTTCCGCCTTCTTTTTCTTACACGCTTTTTGATCATGGCCTACCTCGCAGCAGAAGGGAATTTCCCTGAATTTTTCTTCTTGTCCCCGTTTTCTTTGTGGCCCGCCGGTAAGAAAACCGGTCCGGGATCATGGCCAGTCTCCATGTCGTCTTTTCGATGAAGCGGTCAAAGAGTCTGAGCAGATTGGGGAGCAGGAAGAGGACCATCAGAAGCGATGTCAAGGCCCCCCTGCCCAGGACACTCCCCAGTTCCGAGACAACTGAAATGCTTGAAACAAAACGCAGGGTGAAGCCGGCCGCCGCCAGGATCAGGGCCGGCGGAATAATGGAACCGGCGACGGTCTGCACTGTTTTCATGGCCGCTTCCTTCCGGTTCAGCAGCTGGCGGTGATCAATGTAGTGCTGGGCCATCAGGATGCCGTAGTCAACTGTCGCGCCGAGCTGGACGGTGCTGATGACCAGGTAACCGATGAAATTGAGCGGAGTGCCTGTAAGATAAGGCACGGCCAGATTGACCCAGACCGAGAGCTCGATGGTGAGCACCAGCAGCACCGGCAGGGCAAGCGAACGGAAAGCCATCATGATAACCAATGCAATGGCCAAAATGGCCAGGCCGTTGACAATAACCAGATCCTGGTTGATGGTGGTCTTCATGTCCAAAAGCACAAAATTGGCACCGGCAAGGTGGGTTCCTCCCTGCGGATAAGCCTGGTCGGCCATGTCCCTGATCCGCTCGGCCAGCTCATAAGTCTCAGGGCTCTCAGCCGGCGACTCGGCAATCAGAATCAGGCGGCTGTAGTGGTCTGAGATCAGGGCTGAAATGATCCTGTCAGGCAGCAGATCAGGCGGGATACCTGTTCCGACCTGGGTGACATAGCCGACGACTGATTTCATCTCGGGCAGGGCCAGCAGGTCTTCAGCCAATTTTTCCTCCGTAGCCCACTGACCTTTGGGAACCAGCAGAACCATCTGCATATTCTCTCCAAAGTGCTGGTTCAAGCGCTCCTCATCCCGCGCTTCCCGCGACCCTTGCGGAAAACTCCTGGCTCCGTACAGGAAGTGGTTGGACCGCTGTCCGATATAGGCCGGGAGAATGATCAGGGCGGCGGCTATCATGACCGGAACGCCGATACGGACAACCAGGCGGCTGAACCCCTTAAAAGACGGCAAGAGCGTCCTGTGCGTCGTCTTGTCGATGATCTTATAGGTGTAGACAGCCAGAACCGGCAAGAGCAAAAAGACACTCAGGAGACTCAGAAGAACGCCTTTGGCCAAGACAATGCCCAGATCGGGGCCGATACGGAAGCGCATGAAGACCAGGGTCAGGAAACCAAAGAAGGTGGTCAGGGCCGAGGACAGAATGGGGGCAAAGCTCTTGACAATGGCCAGCCGCATGGCCTCCTCAATCGAATGCCCCTCCTCCCTGTAATCACTGAAACGGTGCAGGAGGAAGATGGCGTAGTCCATGGAAACAGCCAGTTGCAGAATCGAGGCCACTGCCTGGGTGATAAAGGATACATCTTTGAAAATGATGTTGGATCCCATGTTGAGGAGTACACCTGCGAAGATCACGATCATAAACAGAACCGGTTCAAACCAGGATTTGGTCGCAATCATCAGAATCAAGAGGGCAACGGGCACCGCGATCATGATGATCCGGGTGATCTCCAGGGTAATGGCCTGCTGCATGTTGGCCATCTCAACCACCTGGCCCCGCACCGCCCCTTCAGGGCCCGCCAGCTCTTGCAGCTCCCCGAGAACATCCTGAGCCTTGGCCTCCTCGTCAACGGTCAGGTGGTAAAGAGCCATGCCGTCCTTGTAGAAACCCTCGACTATTTTGCGGTCAAGCAGCTCGATAGGAGTCGCAAGGTCAACCTGATCGTTCAGCCAGAGGACTTCTTTGACGTAGGGAAGGGCGGCGAGCTTTTCCTTGAAATTCAGGGCCTGTGAAATGGACAGATCCGGCACACCGATTTCCACGTTGGGGATATCCTGATCGTATTCATCCGCCATGGTCTCGATGGCGATGGTTGAGGCGGCTTTTTTGGGAACATAGGAGAAAAGATCAAAATTGGTTTTTACCCGGGTAGCATAGAAAGCACTGACAGCCGACAGCGCGATAAAGAGCACCAGGATGGCGCCCTTGCATTTGATAATGAGTTCCGCAAGTTTTCCCATGCTCTTCCAATTGCCTGAAAGGCCGTTTGCTCCAATGTTACGGCCCCTCTTTTCCGCAGTATAATAAGCACAAATGCCGGACTGCAAGTAACGGATTTACAACATCTGTCTTTTAGTCGACACATGTCGTATTATTGTTAAGATTGTGTTACGATTGTCACAAGAAAACACAATCTTTCAGGATTCAGCGGGTCCAAAGGAAATCAAATCATGACGGACAACAAACACAAACGGCCTCCCCCCGCCGGCGAAATCGTGATCCAGCCTTCAGGCGGCGACCGAAGGAGCCGGCGGACAGCTTTGGCTCTGCAGCAGGGCCTGGTTGAACTATTGCTCAAGAAGCCGCTTCAGGAAATCACCATCTCCGAACTGACCGGGACGGCAGATGTCAGCCGGACCACTTTCTATCTTCACTATCGGAATATCGGTGATCTTTTTCAGCAAATGGAAGACAACATCTACCTCCAGTTCGAACAGCTCATCCATCAGAGCATGACAGATGAGCAGAGCCTGCTTTACATTGAACCGGATGAAAAAGGCGCCCCGACCATGCCGGTGCTCAAGGAGGTCTTCCTCTTCATCAAAAGCAATCCCGAACTCAGCGTCGTGCTCCTCAATAATCCCGACAGCACTTTTCTCAACAAAATCTGGTCGACCGGGCATGATGTGCTGATTGAACGGCTGGCGTCCTTCGAACCGCATATGGACGTCAATCAAATCGAATACTATTACCTCTTTGTCATCAATGGCATCCGGGGATTAATCGAACACTGGATTGCCTCCGACATGCGGGAGCCAGTCCAGGAGCTGGTGGAGATCGCCACGGGCTTTGTCCTGCGCAACATGGGCTTTCTGCTCTGGGGTGACGGGGAAAGGCCGCAAGCGGCCACAAAACATTCAGAAGGAGACAGCCAATGGATGCAGAAGTCATCGAACTGAAAGAGATCAGGCGGCAAGTGGAGAAGGCCGCAGAAGAACTGATCAGAGAGGCCCGTTACAGCAAAGAGGGCGATCTTTTCGTCCTGGGCTGCAGCACCAGCGAGGTGGCCGGCCAGATGATCGGCAAGGCCTCCAACCAGGATGTGGGAAAAGCAATCATTGAGACCCTTCTCCCGCTCCTGCGCCGTCACGGCCTCCATCTGGCGGTCCAGGGCTGTGAACACATCAACCGGGCCCTGGCAGTGGAGCGTGAAGTCATGCTTGATTACGACCTGGAGGAAGTCAATGTAGTCCCGCAGCTCCACGCTGGCGGTGCATGTTCCATGGCAGCCTATGCAGCCTTCAGTGATCCTGTCATGGTGGAGCACTTGGAGGCTTCGTTGGGCATGGATATCGGTGACACGGAAATCGGCATGCATGTCCGTTTCGTCCAGCGGCCGGTCAGACTCTCCGTCACCCATATCGGCAAGGCCCGGCTGACTGCGCTCATGTACAGGCCCAAGCTGGTGGGTGGTGAACGGGCGGCCCATAAACCCTAGGTTGATCAGGTGCAAAAAGAATCTGGCTGGACATGACATTCTCGAAGTTCGACCTGGTTTCCGCCCATCCAAGAGTCTCCGTCATAAGCAGGCAACCGATCACAAGCCGCCTTGATGGCCGGGGAGAAAAACCGGTACCTCGTTCCGGTTTGCCGCTGCAGGGGATTTCACCCAGGATCCTGTCCGGGTAACAATGCAAAAACCCCGCCGGGAGGGTATCCGCGGCGGAGTTTTTCTGGAGCCTGCGGACAGATTCGAACTCCCGACCTGCCGCTTACAAGGCGGCTGCTCTACCAGCTGAGCTACGCAGGCGCAGCCTGTATGGTACCCGATGAGGTCTTTTCTGTCAATCCAGCTATTGCCTTGCGGCTTCGGGTTTCCATCCCGGGCGGGTCAGGCGGATCTTCTTTTCACCCGGCAAATCTTTATTCTTTCCGTTAGAATGGGGAAGACTTGAATTTGAGGAGCATCCATGGGAACCTTCAACGAGAAAATCAAAGAGGTACTGGCATCCGTCCTTCCGGTCACTTTATTCGTGGTCATTCTCCATTACACCGTCACCCCCTTGTCAGGCCTCCAGATGGGCAGGTTTTTATTTGGCGCTTTGCTGATCCTTGCCGGCCTCTCCATCTTTCTTGTCGGGGTTGATCTTGGCGCCACCCCGATCGGCCGGTACAGCGGCCGTTTCCTGGTCGGCATGGGCAAACTGCCCCTCCTGCTGGCCGGCGGACTCTTTTTGGGATTCCTGATCTCCATCGCCGAGCCCGACCTCCAGATCCTGGCTGCCCAGGTCCAGCAGCTGACCAGTCACTCGATCACCAAATGGCAGATGGTGATCGTGGTATCCGCCGGCGTAGGACTCCTGGTCATGATCGGGTTCTGGCGGATCATCAAGCGCATCCGCCTGCGCTACATCCTCTGGGGCACCTACGCGGTCATCCTGATCCTGGCCATCCTGAACCGGCCGCTCTTTCACGACTTTGCCTTTGACGCGTCGGGAGCCACCACCGGAGCCATCACCACCCCCTTCGTCCTGGCACTGGCGGCCGGCGTCTCCCAGATTACGGCGGCCCACCGGGAGGACGCGCGGGATCAGTTCGGCCTGGTCGGTCTGGCGTCAGCCGGAGCCATCCTGGCGGTCCTGGCCCAGGGCGCCCTGCTCAAGTCATTCAATCCTGTTGCGCCTCCCGGAACAGGGGAACAGCTGCCTCCTGCTTTTTTCACCCCTTTTCAGCAGGCTGCAGGGCTTTCAATCCGCGATTCCCTGCTCAGCATGGCCCCGCTGGCCGTCATCTTCTTCCTGCTCCATATCAGCGTGCTGACCCTTCGCAGGAGGGAAAAAACCCGCATTTACATCGGCATGTTCTTTTGTTACCTGGGACTGGTCCTCTTCATGGTGGGTGTCATGGGCGGTTTTATGTCGGCCGGACATCTGGTGGGAACCGGCCTGGTCGCGAGGAATCAGCCGGCACTCACCGTCATGGCTGGCTTCTTCCTGGGCATGGCGACTGTCATCGCTGAACCGGCGGTCCACGTGCTGACCCTGTCGGTCGAAGAGGAAACAGACGGCGTCATTCCGCGCAGGGTTGTCCTGGCTTTCCTGGCGGTCGGTGTGGCCTTTTCCGTGGCTCTTGCCGTCATCCGGATCTACGTCGAAGGACTGGAACTGTGGCATATCCTGCTGCCCGGCTACACCCTGATCATGATCATGAGTTATTTCACCCCCGATCTCTTTTTGGGCGTGGCCTTCGACGCGGGCGGGGTCGCCTCGGGACCCATGACGGCAACCTTCATCCTGGCTTTCACCCAGGGAATCGCCGCGGGAGTCCCCCAGGCCGACCTCCTGCTTGACGGTTTCGGCGTAGTCGCTTTGGTCGCCATGGCGCCACTGATCACTTTGCAAATTCTCGGACTTATCTCGATTTGGCGCGGAAAAAGACAAAGAATCCGCGACGCTGCCGCCCAGGCAGAAGAGGAGGCCCCCCATGTTGATTAATGAAGGACAAAAGCACGAGCCGCTCTGCCTGCTCACTGTCATATCAGATCCCGGAAAAGCGGATGCCATGGCCAGATTCGCACTCCAGAACGGTGCCCGGACGGCCTATCATTTTTACGCCCATGGAACGGTTCCGGGCCATCTGCTCGCTTTCCTGGGCCTTTCAAGCGTCCGTCGCGAGATGATCTGCCTCACTGCCCCCAAGGACCTGGGGCCGGAGATCATGGACAGGCTTTGCGGACAGTTTCACATCGGCAAAGCCACGAACGGCATCGCCTTCCTGCAGATGATGGATCAGGATGACCGGGAGGAGGCAGTGCCGTGTGACTATGTCATGATCGCTGCTGTAGTCAATGAGGGAGACGGCGAGTACGTAGTCGAAAGTGCCCGCCGAAGCCAGCCTGTCGGAGCTACCATCCTCAAGGCTTTTGGCACGGCCGATCACAGCAGGAAGACCTTTGATTTTGAAATCATCCCCCAGAAAGAACTGGTCCTGATCGTGGCTCGAATCTGCCACGTCGACGCCATCTACTGTGCCATCTATCATGAGATGCGCACGGAAAGCCCCGGGCGCGGCATCCTCTTTTGCCTGGCGCTTGACCGGGTGGCCGGCCTCTTGGACATGCCTGCCTGCCAGCCGCCGGCTGATATCACCCGGGATGTCCTGGAGCCCGCCCTTGAAGAGGATCGGGTCGCCTTGTTTGCTGTCTCCGACCGGGGTCATACAGCGCCGGTTTTGGCGACCGTTGAGCAACTGGGCGGAACAGGCGCCACCATCCTCCACTGCCGGCTCGCGGGGCCTGAATCGGGAGGCTGGTACAGCAGGCTGGGCGACCCTGAAAAAGAAATCGTTCTCGCCATCACGCAGACTGCCCAGGCGGAGCAAATCCGAAAAGAACTGCTGATGGCGAACCAGGAATCAGCTCAGGGACCCTTCCAGGCAGGCCTGCTGAAAGTGACCCGCTTTCGGAAACTGTCGAAACTTAAGGATTCTCAGTGAGATAATACTCCAGGACGGCCCGGGCGATGGCCTGGCCGATGGCACGCCGGCCTTCCTGTGATGTCATGACCCTGCGGTCGCTGTCATTGGACAGAAAACCAGGTGCCAGTGAAGCTGAAACATAGTTGGACAGGCGCAGGACCGCCATATCTTTTTCCGCACCGGTACTGGAGTGATCCTCAGGCTGAAGCAAAGGCACTGCTTGAGCCAGGGACGATTTGAGAAGAAAGGCCAGCCGGGCCCTCCCGTCGCTGTCGATATTGGAATAATTGGGCGGCAGGCTTTGCGGGTCCTGGCCGACTGCATAGCCGTTGTTCACTTCATGGACAAAAGGCGCTGACATGAAATAGGCCTGGGATCCCTGCCGGGAAGTATCGTTGATATCGAAGGCCAGGGCAAGATTGATGAAGAGGACGTCGGTGAACTGCGACTCAATGTCATAAAGAACGCGAAGCTGAGGCGGCGTCCCGATCGAACCGAAAAGGCCGCGCCCTCCCGAGGAGGGGCTGTTCTGATTGATCCGGATGATGTCACCCATGAGAAGGCGGAGATTGTCGGGGATCTCGCGCTCATACCCGTTTGCCACGGCGGCGTCACCGTAGCGGAGCAGGGCCAGGTCAGCCGCCTTGGCCACCGTACGGAATAAAGAAAATTCCTCATCGGTGGTCCGCGTCATCACTACCGTCGCGCCATAAGCCGCCAGGGCTTTTTCAGCCTCCAGGGCCATGTCAAGAACCAGTGTTTTCTCCATGACGGCATCGGGACCTGAACCCCATACGGCCCCCGCGTCGGCTCCGCCGCGCGAGGCATCCAAAATAACCGTGATGCCCCGGAGCGGCTCAGGCGACGCTGTCTGCCCCAGGTAAGACTTCAAGTCGGGTTCGTGCAGGATAGGAACAGACAGTTCCTCCGGCCATACCCGAAGGGAGTTGCCCCCGGCTGGCAGAGAATCGGGGTCATTGCCGTACAGGGGAAGCTCCATGAGCAGAATTTCAGTCTCTTCTGTTTCATCCTGACTGTCGCCGGGTGCTTGAGGGTTCCCGCTCTCAGAGGGTTGGGCGGCCGCAGGGCCGGTGGTCCGGTCCGGGTCCAGTTGGAACCGCTTGGCACCGCGAACGGGATTGGGCAAGACGCCGAAAGCTGAAAGCAGCAGAAAAAAGCTGCTCAAAAGCACCATGACAAAGACAAAACGGCTGCCTTTCTTTCCGGCCATAGGTCACCCTTTAGGATGTTCGGTGCCCAGCTGGCCGACAAGTTCCTGAAGGCGGGCGGCGTAATCGCTGATTTCTTCAAAATCCCGGCCTTCAATCATGATCCGGATCAGCGGCTCGGTTCCCGATTTACGAATCAGCAGCCTCCCGGAACCGTCCAGTTTCTCTTCGGTCAAACGGACTGCTTCCGTGAAGCGCGGATCCTCCATCACGGCATCTGCCCTGCCCTGGTCCAGCCGGACATTGACCAGGACCTGGGGGAAGAGTTCGATAAACTGCCGCATTTCGCTCAGGCGGACATCCCGGCCCTGGCCGGCAAGCACCCGCAAAAAGCGGAGGGCTGTCAGCTGGCCGTCCCCCGTCGTTGCGTCGTCCAGCAGGATCACATGACCGCTTTGTTCGCCCCCCAGGGACAATTTTTCCCTCAGCATGTGTTCCAGGACGTAACGGTCGCCCACCGCCGTGCGGACAAGTTTATACCCCTCCCGCTCCGCCATCTTTTCCAGCCCCAGGTTGCTCATGACGGTCGCGACAATGGTTTTTTGCGCCAGTCGGCCCCGCCGGTCCATATCCCGCGCCAGCAGGGCCATCATGACATCGCCGTCACACAGGCTGCCCTTATCATCAACCGCAATCAGGCGGTCAGCGTCACCGTCAAAGGCAAGTCCCAGATGAGCGCCGGTCCCCACCACCTGATCCGCCAGCTTATCCGCGTAAGTCGATCCACAGCCCCTGTTAATATTGAAACCGTCCGGCTCAACGCCAAAGGCGATGACTTCGGCTCCCAGTTCCCTGAACAGGGACGGTGCCGTCCGGTAGCTGGCCCCGTTGGCGCAGTCGATCACAAGCCGCATGCCGGAGAGATCCAGGCCGGCGATTGAGATCAGATGGTTTTTGTACTCTTCCGGCCCCCTGTCGTATCGCGTCAGCTTGCCCACGCCGTCACCAACCGGCCGCGTCATCCCGCCGAAACCGGCTGAAATCATGGCTTCAATCGCTTCCTCGGTTTCATCAGGCAACTTGAATCCGCCCTCGGAAAAAAACTTGATCCCATTGAATTCATAAGAGTTATGTGAAGCGGAAATCATGGCGCCCGCGTCAGCGCCCAGCTCATGAGTCAGCCACGCTACGCCGGGAGTCGCGATCACGCCCGTGTCGATTACGTCGGCACCGGCAGATGTAATCCCCGCAATCAGAGCCGATCCCAGCATCCCGCTCGAAACCCGTGTATCAGCACCGATAACAAAGGTCGGCTTGTGATGACTCGTCCCCGTCAGAACCAGGGCGCCAGCATATCCCAGCGAGAAGGCCAGATCAGGCGTCAACTCCTGGTTCGCCACGCCGCGTACACCGTCTGTTCCAAACAGTTTGGCCATTATCTACCTCGAATGATCTTTCTTCTTTTCATACAAAAAGCGGCTGCCCGGCTGCCTGTTTGGCAGCAAAGTCAGTGCCGCTCAATCCAGCTCAAAAATATTGACTGTCACCGACGCGGGGAAGAGCAATTCGGTCTTGGTATAAAGCAGGGTCCGCGTATCGACCTTGACCGGCAGCTGGACCGGCCCTGTCCTGCTGACGTCACCGACGTCAATGTAAGCGGTGATCCTGGCCGGGGTAATGCCCTCCAGCACCTGCTGTCTGCCGCGCAGGGTGATCTGGACATTGGTGACCGGATAGCTCTGAATGCCGAAACCCTTTTCCCCCGCAAGGTCAACACCGAAATGTGCCAGCGGAACAGTCAACGTTTTGGTCGTCACCGGATTGACGGTTACCTGGACGTAAAGCCACATGAAGCAGGCCAGTACCAGCGCAATGATGGCCAGGGTAATCCGCTGTTTGCGTGACAGAAGGGAACCGGTCTGCCTCCGGCCCGGAATGCCTTTGGGGCGCTTTTTGCCCTGAGCCGGAACAGGGACGGCAGCCTGACCGCCGTCATCTTCCTGTTCGCGGTAATCGTGCGTCGAAATAATCTCATCATGCGTCGGCTGATTCAAGGTTTTCCGGCCTTTGGTCCATTGGCGGAACCTGACCCGGAGCGTACGGGCTTCCCCGGCCTGCTCCATGCCGAGAAGGCGGTGAAGCTGGGTGCGGAGCGCATCGCTGTTGCCCAGTACATGCAGAACACCCCCGACAGCGATGCTGATGGAACCTCTTTCTTCCGAGACGACGATGGCGATGGCATCGCCCATCTCGGAGGCTCCTACAGCCGCGCGGTGCCGCAGGCCAAAATCACGGCGGAGATGGTAATTATCCGACAAAGGGACGTGAACACGCGCCGCGGCGACTCTGCCGTCACGGATCAGGACCGCGCCGTCATGAAGCGGTGATCCGGGGTAAAAGATCTGCCTCAGCAGGGCCGCTGTGACATTGGCGTCAATCCTGACGGCGTTTTCCTGTTCGTGAAACTCGCCCAGCCGGGTATCGCGCTCGACGATGATCAGGGCGCCTGTCCTTGTCTCCGACATCCACTCACAGGCGTTGACGATGGCTTCGATCATCTGATGGGAGCTGATCCCGCCTGCAAAGACATCCCAGTTGACATAGGATAAACGGTTGCGGCCAACCGCCTCCAGGGTCCTGCGAAGTTCGGGCTGAAAAATCACAATGATGGCGATGGCCAGAATGGAGATGGTCCGGCTCAGCATGAAGCCCATGGTGCTGAGACCGACCGCACTTGCGACCAGGGCAAAGATGACAATCAGCAAAATACCGCGCAAGAGCTGCCAGGCTCTCGAATCACGGAGCAGCAAGAGAACAAAGTAAAGTACCAAGGCTGTAATGGCTATATCCAAGAGCGCGATGACAATGTCGAGGGGGCCGCCCAGAAAGAGCAGGCCATCCGAGAGACTGTATCGCAATTCTTTGAAGAATTCACCGATTTTTGAAAACAGGCTGGACGGCAAAGGCGCTTCTCCGCTCCTTTCAATGGGTCAAAATCTCTTTTCCATCTTATCACATGGGGAGATCATTAACGGTTTGACAACAAGGACTCTCCGCTGGTATCATTCCTCATGTCGCGTCATGACATTGCCGATTAGTGTAACGGTAGCACACCTGACTCTGACTCAGTTTGTCCGGGTTCAAATCCTGGATCGGCAGCCAAAACCCCGGAACAAGATGAACCGGGGTTTTTCATTGGGCCTCCCTCCGGCTGATGAAGTCATCGCGCCAGGCTGCAAGGAAGGCCGGAAAAGGCAGGCCGGCAAGGCTCTCTACACTGACCGGCAACAGGCTACCCTGCGGGGCATCAGGTCCGTCACGCGGGATCAATCCGGCCCCGCCCGAAACTTCCGCTTCCCAAAAAGCCATCTCCCATATGCGGTGAGAGAAGACGGCGCGGTTTTCGCCAACATAGTCCAGTTTGATCACTTTCGCACCCAAATGCGCTTCAATTGCCGGCCGGACATGGCCTTCTTCCTGTTTCCCATACTTGCCGGACAAGGAAAAAAACTCAAAGAGTCCGGACAGGAGCCCTTTGGAGCGGCGCCGGCAGTAAACCAGTTCACCCTCACGGATCAAGACGTAGGTGAGCTGGCTTGCGGGTTTGGGGAGGTCCTTGCGCCGCCTGGGGTAATCCATCACAGCAGAAAGCGAGAAAGCCAGGCAGTAACGATTGATGGGACAGGCTTGGCAGGCGGGTGCAGAGGGTGTACAGACAGCCGCGCCCAGCTCTATCAAGGCCTCACTGAAATCACCGGCCCGGCAGGGGGGAAAAAGTGCCGCCACACGCTCCCTTACCGCGCGCTGGCTTTTAGGGTCACCCTGCAGGTGCGGGATGGCATCAAGCCTTGACAGGACGCGGACCACATTGCCGTCCACCGCGGGCTCGGGAAGATCATAGGCGAATGAGAGGATGGCGCCGGCGGTGTAGGGGCCAATGCCCGGCAACTTGAGCAGCTCTTTTTTTTCACAAGGCAGGACCCCCTGGTACCGGCTGACGACCATGACGGCCAATGCCAGGAGATTTTTCGCGCGGCGGTAATAGCCGAGTCCCTCCCAGTATTTCAGTACTTCTGTTTCGCTTGCTGCCGCCAGGGACTCAAAATCCGGAAAGCGCGCCATGAACCGCTCATAGTAGGGGATGACCGTGGCAACCTGGGTTTGCTGGAGCATCAATTCAGACACGATGACCGCATAGGGATCGCGCCGATAGCCGGACCCCGCTGCCTCCCGCCAGGGCAAGGGCCTGGCAGACCGGTCAAACCAGCCAAGAAGCGCTTCTGAAAAACCGGGCTTCAAGACGATTCCGACTCCAGGAATACAGCGGCTGACTGGCCCGCCAGCCAGCCTGAAGCCATGGCCCACATGAGATTGAAGCCGCCCGTATCTCCGTCGATGTCAAGGACTTCACCGCAGGCGAAGAGACCCGGAACGAGCCTTGACATCAGGGTATCAGGATCGAAATCATCCGTCGCGATTCCCCCCGAGGCCACCTGGGCAAAAGAGAAACCGCGCGTACCGGTTACACCGACCTGGAGATGCTTGAGCTGGCGGGATAACTCCCTGATCATGCCCGACCGGCTGGAAACCGCCTGGCCATGGGACGCCGCACAGCCCACCAGGGCACGGGCGATCTTATCAGGGACCAGACCCGCCAGGGCAATCCGCCAGTCATCATGTGCCACATCCGAGGCAGCCAGGATTTCGCCGATGGCCTCCTCTTCCAGCTCGGGCAGGAAATCAATTTCGATCACACCGGCCGTGGCCGCCGACGAGACCGAGTGTCCGACCGCTCCGCCCAGTTCCATGGCCGCAATGCCGGACAAGCCGTATTTGGTGATCAGGTATTCGCCGCTGGTCCGCGCCGCCGCACCCCTTGTACCTTTGAAGGAGACTGAACCGCGGAAACGGACGCCTTCCGCGTATTGGATCAGGGGATGCGGGGACAGGGTCAGGGGGACGAGTGAAGGGACCGGTTCATTCAGCCGGTGACCCAGACCCTGGAGAATTTCATAGCCTGAGCGCGACCCGCCCAGGTCGGGAGAGGCACAGCTGCCCGCCGCCACAAGGACTGACCGGGCCGTGGCGCTTGTGCCATCATCGGCCAGGGCAAGAAAATGATTCTTTTGCTTTTTGACTTGCTCGATTTTCAAGGGCTGGATCAAGGCGACCTGCCTGTTCTGGAGGGCGTTGAGAAGCAGGAGTGTGACGGACCGAGCCTGCAGGGAGCGCGGATAGACACGCCTCTCTCTTTCCTCCATGGTCATCAGGCCTAGATCCCGGAGGATGGCCAGGATTTTTTCAGCCGGCAGCCGCTGGAATACAGGCCTGACAAAGTCCGGGTCGCCGCCCCGGTAATGACCTTCCACCGGTTCAAGGCTGGCGATGTTGCAGCGGCCGTTTCCGCTCGCCAGCACCTTGCGCAGGGCCTGTGATTCCTTTTCAACAATGGCAAGGGCCCCCCTCAGGCCGGCTTCCCGCGCCCCCAGCGCAGCCAGTACTCCGGAGGCTCCCCCCCCGACAATGATCAAATCATAATGTTGATCCAAGAACACCCTCCTATCGCACTGTCACAATGACCGCTTCTTTCTCGTCAATCACCAGGAAGTGCTGGCTGCTCAATGCCAGAATACGTTTAACCGGACCACCGGCAGCCCGGCGGGCCACGACTTGCCCCGTATCCATCCGGCAGGTCATAAGCTCACTGCCGGCGGCAGCCAGGATCAGGGTCCCGTCCGGGGTCAAGGCGAAAGTGGAAATCCCCTCCCCTGCCTCCAGCGCCTGAAATAGTTGACCATCGCCCAAACGATCCGGTGAGGCCGCATAAAGCCTCAAGCTCCCTTCATTTTCCGCCAAAAGCACAAAACGGCCGCCGCCCTCCGCGGCCTGGACCGGCATTCCCGGCAAGGAGCCGGTCTGGATCATCCCCGTCCGGGGGTCGAAGCACACCCACTCAGCCTCATTGTAAAAGAGTACCTCACCGCCGCCAAGACAGACTCGCAAGGGGAAAACATCATCCGCCGATATCAGGGCATCCGAGAGCCGTTTCCCCTCAAAATCGAAGCGCAGATAGCGGGTGGCTGTTTTCCCCTGCGAAAGGTCCAGCATGAGGACATCAAACTGGTCAGCTCCAGGGACAAAAGCAAGGCTGACCGGCCACTCCAGGGATGAGAAGGTCAAAACAGCGCAGTAGCCGCCTGTCCTGGCGTCAAAGAGCGATGCCGCCAGCCTTCCTTTGATTGAAGTTCCGAAAGTTAAAAGCAGCGGTTCCCGGAGATCCCCGCCGTAAATGATCTCCCGGGTATCCGACTCATGGCTGGAAAGATCGGCAAAAACTGCCATGTAGCCGGCTCTGTCAACCGGAGTCACCAGCAATCCCTCACCCATGGCCCTGACCTGTGACCGGCGGTAGGGAAAGGATGTAAAATCCAGTTCCCTGCCCGAGGCATCAAGCGCAGCCAGGCCCTCCTCCTCGATGCGGACCAGGGTCGATCCGACCAGGGCAAAAGACTCAGCCGGGGCCCCGCGCAGAGGGAAGGGCTTGCCGATAAGAAGTGAATCACCTGGCTGGACCGGCCTTTCAGGCACGCGGGAAATGAAAAGGATCAGGGCGATCACAATGAAAATAAGCGCCCAAAAAAAAGAGAGCACAGCGATCAGCCGGGAACCCGATTCTTTAGAATCTGAACTTTGCCTTGCCATGCGGGGCGGGCAGCTCCTCTCCGCTTCCTTCGGTGAATTGATTTTACTATAGCACGCGGCTGGACGGCCTAAAAAAGGGGCTGCCCCGCCATGGGACAGCCCCTGATTACTCTTCCGGGCAGTCGTTTAGTACATGCCGCCCATGCCTCCGCCCGCCGGCATCGGGGGCTCGGGCTCGGGAATATTGGCCACGACCGCTTCAGTCGTCAGGAGAATGGAGGCGATGGAGGCCGCGTTCTGGAGCGCGGACCGCGTCACCTTGGCCGGGTCGACGATTCCGGCGCCGACCATGTCGGTGTATTTCTCCTGCAGGACATCAAAACCGACGCCCTTGCCTTCCGATTTAACTTTTTCGCAGACGACGCTGCCGTCAAAACCGCTGTTCACTGCGATCTGACGAACCGGCTCCTCCAGGGCCCGCAGGACGATAGTCACGCCTGTGCGTTCGTCGCCCTCCAGCTCGTCGAGCAGCTGGCTGATGTCATCCAGGACATCGATGTAGGCAGTTCCGCCGCCCGGGACAATTCCCTCCTCGACGGCTGCGCGTGTCGCCGACAGGGCGTCTTCGATGCGGAGCTTGCGTTCCTTCATCTCAACCTCAGTCGCGGCCCCGACCTTGATGACTGCCACACCGCCAGAAAGCTTGGCCAGACGTTCCTGGAGTTTTTCCCGGTCAAAGTCCGAAGTGGTTTCCTCGATCTGGGACCGGATGGCCGTAATACGGGCCTGGAGTTCATCGGGGGAACCGGCGCCGTCGACAATGACCGTGTTGTCCTTGTCGATCTTGACCTGACGGGCCTGGCCCAGGTCGGACAATTCAACATCCTTGAGCTCCATGCCGAGGTCGGATGAAATCACCTTGCCGCCCGTCAGGATGGCGATATCCTGCAGCATCTCTTTCCTGCGGTCGCCAAAGCCGGGCGCCTTGACCGCCGCGCACTGGAAGGTGCCGCGGAGCTTATTGAGAATCAGGGTGGAGAGGGCTTCGCCTTCGACGTCTTCCGCGATGATGAGAAGCCGCTTGCCGTTCTGAACGATCTTTTCAAGCAGGGGGAGAAGATCCTGGATATTGGAGATCTTCTTGTCGGTCACCAGAATGTAGGGCTCTTCGAAGACGACTTCCATCTTGGTTGTATCGGTAACCATGTAGGCAGAAATGTAACCGCGGTCAAACTGCATGCCCTCAACGATTTCAAGTTCGGTGCCCATGGTCTGGGATTCCTCGACCGTGATGACGCCGTCATTGGAAACAGATTCCATGGCGTTGGCGATCTCCATGCCGATGGCGTCATCATTGGCTGAAATCGCGGCAACCCGTGAGATGTCATTTTTGCCTTCCACCGCCTTGCTGTTGCGTCCGATGGCAGCAACGGCCTTCTCGACGGCCTGGTCGATACCGCGCTTCAAGATAATGGGGTTGGCACCGGCGGCGACATTGCGAAGTCCCTCACGGATGATGGCCTGGGCCAGCAGGGTGGCGGTGGTAGTGCCGTCTCCGGCCACATCATTGGTCTTGGTGGCCACTTCCTTGACCAGTTGCGCACCCATATTTTCAAAACGGTCTTCCACCTCGATCTCACGGGCGATGGTAACGCCGTCGTTGGTAACGACGGGGGAACCGTATGTCTTGTCAAGAACTACGTTGCGGCCCTTGGGGCCCAAGGTGATACGGATGGTATCAGCCAGCTTGTTGACGCCGATTTCCAGCGATTTACGGGCGTCTTCCGCGTATTTCAAATCTTTAGCCATTTTTATAACTCCTTCTTTTCCAGTGAATCAGTCGACAATGGCGAGAATATCGCTCTGCCTCAGGATGGTGTATTCAAGGTCGTCGATCTTGACTTCCGTCCCCGCATACTTGCTGATCAGGACGCGATCGCCGACTTCAACTTCCATGATAACGTCTTTGCCGTCGACCACCCCCCCGGGGCCAACTGCAACAACTTCAACAATCTGCGGTTTTTCCTTGGCAGATCCGGGAAGCACAATGCCGCCCTTGGTTGTCTCTTCTGCTTCAAGTCTCTTGATGACTACGCGGTCACCCAACGGTTTAATGTTCATGTTCATACCTCCAACCGGTTTTTTATTGACGGAAGTTGGCACTCGTACTAACCGAGTGCCAGCCAAGTAATAATATAATCAGGGCTGCCTTTTTTGTCAACCGCCTCCGATTAAAAGATCGTGTCCAAAAGTGAACGAAAGATGTCTTTTTCTGAAAGGAAGGCCAGAATACGTGAGTTTTCAGTGAAACTGCGAACCAGGGGGCTGGTAAGGCTGAAGGAAATCAGCACCATGACAAGGAGCCAGACCATGAAGGCGCCCCAAACCAGACCCAGCACCAAACCGCCCGTTTTGTTGAGCCATCCGACGACCGGGATCCCATTCAGGACGGGAGTCAGCAGGCGGGCGGCCAGACCCAGAACCAGACGCACAATAAGAAAAATCACGACCAGGGCCAGGGCACCCAGCACCAGCTGCCAGACGGACTGAACGGCCGAGTCGGCAACGGAATTGCCGGCCGCGTCCGGAGCCTGCAGGATCCGCCGCGTCCAGTTTTCGGGCATGCCCAGAATATGCAGGACCGAGGGAAGGCCCGAAGAAGCGGCTCCAGCCCCTTCATGGACCAAGTCGGACACCTCTTCCATGGATCCGCTGAAAAGGCCCAATTTGAGCATCCAGCCGGACAGGGGCCGTACCATAAGAAACGCAATGGCGATTGAAATCAGGGAACTGATGAAACCGACCGCGGTCAGAAGCAGGCCGCGCCGGTGGCCGACCCAGACAAAAAGAGCAACAAGAATCAGTGCGGAAATGTCAAATCTCATAATTACCTTCCAGCTTCCTGCAATCCAGGCCCGGACTGCCCCGGAGCCCGCAGCAACCGCATTATCTCACAGTCGCCGGCCTTTTGCGAGCAGAACCCTTATGCTAAAATCATGCCGGAGGACGCGTCATGCCAAACGAAGCCATTCCGGTCCACAAACTGATACTCCTTTACATTGCCGGACAGGCTCCCGGTATTCGCCTTTCGCGCCTGCGCGATGCCGGCCTGGCCACCTTGTCCATGGATTATTTGGACCTGGCGGGGGCTTTGGAAGACTTGACCGCAAGCGGCCTGATCCAGGTGACTGTCCGTGACGACAAGCTTTTGCGTGACGCGGAAGACCGTGAAATTGAGATCTGCCAGCTGACCGTCGCAGGCCGGTCTACCCTCCAGGCTCTGGAAAATCAGATTCCTGCCCCCACCAGGCGCTTTCTTTCGGCCTATCTCGATGAAACCCACCTGCAGCGGACAGCAGCTGATACCATTACCTCCACGGTGGAGACGGCCAGCGATGGACGCTACCGCCTTACCTGCCGGCAAATGGAGGGAGATGACGGCAGTTTTTCCTTCTCCATCCTCTTCCCCACCGAGGCCATGGCCCGCAAGGCTGCACTGACCTGGCGCGAAAAACCGGCCTCCGTCTTCTCCTCCCTGCTCCAATCGCTTCTGGGCGATGACAAAAAAACACCTTGACCGGAACCGGCCAAGGTGCTTTCTTTCAAGTTCAGCCGACTCATTCGTTTTCCAGGACTTCCTCAGCCGGCAGGGCCTTCATGCGGGCTGCAAGTTCAGCCGCGTAGACCTTGATGGCTTCCCGGTCGTCCCCGGTCGGCAGGCCGCGCACCAGAAACGGTTCAATCCGCTCGGCCTTGTGGCTGCCCAAAAGACCTTCGAGTTGTTTGACCATTTGCGAGCCCCAGCCGTAGGAGCCGACAATCCCGATGTATTTGACGGGCGGGTTGATGCCGCCGATCAGCATGGTCATGGCGGCGACAAGCGGATGGGCACCGCCCAGCACCGCCGGGGATGCCAGGATCAGGGCGCCGGCAAAAATGGATTCCGTCAGAACCCGGCCGATGGGGACGCGCAGGTCCTGCTTGGCGCTGCCCAGATCCACCAGCTTGACGCCGATGCCCAGATCACTCAGGGCTCTGGCCAGCAGGCGGACCATGATGCCGGTGCTGCCATGCATGGAAACATAGGCAATCAGTACATCACGGCTGGTCTTGTCCGATACCATGCGCTCATACTCGGAAAGGATGGTGTCGGGCTCAAACCAGACCGGTCCGTGCGCCGCACAGATGATGGCCGGGTCAAGGGCTCTGGCCTTTTCCACATAACGCTTGACATGGGTCCTGAAGGGCATCATGATTTCAGAAAAGTAGGTGCGGGACTGCTGGATGCGTATCTCCTCATCCGGCTTGTCCGGAACGTCCGGCGCGTAGTGGCTGCCAAACAGATCCGAGGGGAAAAGTATGCGCTCCTCAGGCATCCAGAACATGGTGTTGTCGGGCCAGTGGGCAAAGGGGATGGGCATGCACTCCAACGTCACGCCTCCCAGATCCACCACATCGCCCTCGGCGACAACCATCAGGTCCTCTTGCGGGATATGCAGGAGCACGCCCAGAAATTCCGCCACCTTGGCGCTGGCCACGATTTTGGCCTCCGGATAGCGGTCGAGCAGGATGCGGGCGGCACCCGAATGATCCTGTTCCGCGTGGAGCGAAAAGATGTAGTCGAGCCGCTTGACTCCCATTTCCTGAAGATTATGAAGCAGCTGGTCAACGGTGTTTTCCTGCACCGGATCGATCAGGGCTGTTTTCTCATCACCCTGGATCAGAAAACTGTTGTAGGTTGTGCCATAGGGGGTTGGCATCAGGCAGTCAAAGAACTGCAGGCCCGGGTCAATGGATCCGACCTGGGTCACCCGTCCGGTCACCTTCTGTATGGACATAAACACTCCTCTCCCGGCACTTGCCTTCCGTGCCGCGCATCATTAAGCGGATAAGCATACCCGCATCAAAACCGGAGAGCCGGCAGGCCGGCTCCCTGATTGTCTCAATTCGTAAGGATTAATCCTCGAGCGGTGAAAAATCTTCTTTTGGCACGCCGCAGACCGGGCATACCCAATCGTCCGGCAAATCTTCAAAGGCGACTCCCGGATCAATGCCCCCGTCGGGATCACCGAGTTCAGGATCATAGACGTAGCCGCACACATCGCAAACATATTTCTGCATAGTCAACCTCACTTCGCTGAAACGCCTGTGGCCCATCACAGCCCTGCGCCTCAGACTTTATTTGGGACATTATACACGACCCTCTTTTGGATTGGCGGTACCTAAAGTGAAAATTCGAAAGACGATCCATCCAGCAAAACCTCGTCACCCTCTTCAACGCCGGCATCCAGCAAGGCATCCTGGATGCCGCTTTCGATGATGCGCTTTTGGAAATGCCGGAAGGACTCCGTGTCAGAAAAATTGGTCGACAGCATGAGCTCGCGGATAAAAGGCCCCTCGACCGAAACCAGGCCTTTTTGCCTTTTGATCTCAAAATCATATTTCTTCTCGAAGCGGTAGATTTTCCGCTGCTCCGCCTCTTCGAGCTCAGGCAAGGGCAGGGTCAGGACCACGGCCGCCAGAGCCCGGACAAAATCCTTCACACCGGCCGTGGTGGCAGCTGACAGGGCAAAGACCCGGTAACCTTCCCGCTCGATCCTGTTTTTGAGTTTGTCGACTTCTTCTTCTTCAACCAGGTCGATTTTGTTGATGACCACCCACATAGGCCGCCGGCCGATCAGGTTCTTGTATTTTTCCAGTTCGGCATTGAGGGCATGAAAGCGGTCGATGGGATCAGTTCCGTCGAAGGAGGAAGCGTCAAGGACCTGGATAAGGATACGGGCCCGTTCAATATGGCGCAAAAAGTCATGTCCCATTCCCGCTCCCTCGGAGGCGCCCTCGATCAGGCCGGGCACATCGACCAGGACAAAACGGGCACCGCCGACTTCAACCAGGCCCAGAACCGGTTCCAGTGTGGTGAAGGGATAGGAGGCGATCTTGGGCTTGGCCGCTGACACAACTGAAAGCAGGGTTGACTTGCCCGCATTCGGAAAACCCACCAGGGCCGCGTCCGCCAGGAGCCTGAGCTCCAGATCAATGCGGAGTTTTTCGCCTGTTTTCCCCGCCGTTGCAAAACGGGGTGCCTGCCGGACAGAGTTGGCAAAATTCACATTGCCGCGCCCGCCGGCTCCGCCCCTGGCGACCGTAATCTCGTTGCCGTCCTCACGCAGGTCGGCAATCATCTCACGTGTTTCTGAATGCAGGATCAGGGTTCCGGGAGGAACTTTCAAAACAAGATCGGCGCCGCTGGCCCCGGTCATCTTGTTGCCTCTTCCGGGCTGGCCGTCGCCGGCCGAAAAATGATGTTTGAAACGGTAATCCTGGAGGGTATTCAGGCTGCGGTCAGCCCGGATAATGATATGGCCGCCCCTGCCTCCATTCCCGCCGTCGGGTCCGCCGTTGGGGATGTATTTTTCACGCCTGAAAGAAACGGCGCCATTTCCGCCATTGCCCGATCTGACCTCGATGCTTGCGTGATCGTAAAACACGGCTATAAGGGAAGAGCGGCTCCCGCCGCTCCCTGTCTACTCTCCGACCGGATAAACGCTGGCCTGTTTGCGTTTTCGCGAAATACGCTCGTAGCGAACCAGGCCGTCAATCTTGGCAAAGAGGGTATCATCCTTGCCGATGCCTACATTGATGCCCGGATGGACTTTGGTTCCCCGCTGGCGGTAGATGATGCTGCCCGCTGTGCAGAATTCCCCATCCGAAAGCTTGGCACCCAGACGCTTGGACTTGGAGTCGCGCCCATTGCGCGAACTGCCCATGCCCATCTTATGGGCCAAAAGCTGAAGATTTACTTTAATCATGGTTTCCCCCTTTATTATCTGTCAAATCCTGATCGGCGACGGTCACGAAACGTGTTCCATAACTGTCTTCGATCTGCATGCATCCAATCCTGGCTGACTCCATCAAGGTCGAAACGGCAGCTGCCTTTCCGGCATCTTCCGGGTAGCCGACCGAGCAAGAGATGAACCCCGGCTCAAGCGTGTAGTCAGGCTGGACACCGGCAATATCCTGCAAACTGCCGATCACGGTCTGGGCAATGGCTGACAGGCCCGCGCAGATCGCATCCGGCCAAGGCCTCCATCCTCTGGCGTGCCCCTCCAACCGAAAGGAAACAATCCGTCCCTCGCAGTCACGTGAAAAGGCCGCCCGGATCATGTCAGCCCCTGATCGACTTGATCAGGACCCGTGTATAGGGCTGGCGGTGACCCTGCTTGCGGCGGTAGCCTTTCTTGGCCTTGTACTTGAAGACGACAATCTTCTTGCCGCGGCCCTGTTTGACAATCTCACCCGTTACGGCAGCCCCTTCCAGCAAGGGCGTTCCGACACGAAGCAGGCCGCCCTCTGAAATGGCCAGAACTTCCTCGAAAACCACCGGGTCTTCGGCTTCCCCTTCAATGCTTTCGATGAAGATCTCGTCGCCTTCCGCGACGCGGTATTGCTTGCCGCCTGTCCTGATGATGGCGTAGCTCATATGCGGTCACTCCTTTTTCAAGTCTCGCCCAGCCAGGGTTGCCGCTTTCAAGCAACATTAAAAAACCCCGCCGGAGCGGTCGCCGGATCATGATACGACAGGGGGGGCCTGCCTGTCAAACGACCTGTACGGAAGCCGGATCCCGGCCCGCCTGTTACCGGAAGCCCCGCTCCCTAGCTTTCCCCTGCCCTCTCTTCCAGATCGACATAGCGCTGATAGAGGCCTTCCAGTTCCGCCAAAAGCTCCGCATAGCGCTCGTAATCCTCCGGCCTGTGCCCTGAGGCGTCCGCCTCCTCAAAAAGACGGCAGGCCCGTTCCCGCACTTCAATCTCTTTCTGGATCCGGCCCAGGGCCTGGCGCCATTTCGCCCTCTGCCTTCTCACCTCAGCCGCATTGGCAGGCGCACCAGCCCCCGGCCCGGCCTTTCCCTCCTCCTTTTCCCGCCAAAGGCTGTATTGCCGATACCAATCTTCATAGCTGTCAAAAGGCAAAACTTCTGTCCCCACAAAACCCAGGACTGATCGGGCCGCCGTCCTGATAAAGTAGCGGTCATGGCTGACCACCAGAACTGCGCCATGATAATCGGCCAGGGTCTGCTCCAAAAGTTCTCTCGACTCAATGTCCAGATGGTTGGTCGGTTCGTCCAGGACCAGCAGGTCCGCCTTTTGTTCCAGCAGGGCGCAGAGGTAAAGGCGGTGGCGTTCCCCGCCCGAGAGGGCAGTCAGCTGCTTGATCAAGGCCTCATCGCCAAAACCGAACCGGGCCAGCCGGCCCCGTATCTGTGTTTCTGAAGCCGGAAAGGTACTTTTCAGATACTGGTAGACCGTCTGGGCTTGATCAGGGAAGTCGACGCTCTGCCCCATGAAAGCCGTGCCGGGGTCGCCATAGAGGGAAATCCGGCCTGAAACAGCTTCCATACGGCCCAAAAGGATATGGAGCAGGGTGGTTTTGCCACAGCCATTGGGTCCTGCCAGGGCGATCCGGTCGGAGGCCTTGACGGTGAAGGAAAGGTCTTCGAAAAGCGGCCGGTCAAAAGCCATGGAGAGATTTTCGGCCTTGATCAGCAGCCGGTTCCGGTCTTTTTTTGTGTCAGCCGGCAGGAAGGAGAAGGTCATGTGCCGGTCCGGGTTCACCTGGCTTTGAACCTGGCTCAGCTGGTCTTTCAGCTTGCGCACCACTTTTTCCCGTGAGTGATAGGACTTCATCTTGCGATGTGACCGCATGGTTTGGGCCACACCCTCCTGGCGTTTGATCTCGCCTGACAGCCGGTCCATGGTCAAACCCAACAATTTTTTCCGCTCCCGCTTTTGTTCCATGGCCTGGGAATAATTGCCGCGGTAAGTATGAAGGCCATGGTTTTCCAGTTCAAAAATTCTGCCCGCGACATGGTCAAGAAACCAGCGGTCGTGAGAGACCACAACCAGGGCTGTCTTTTTTGACAGCAGATACTCCTGCAGCCAATCCAAACCGTCATAGTCCAGGTGATTGGTCGGTTCGTCAAGCAGGAGCAGGTCGCAGGGCTCAAGGAGAAGGCGCCCCAAGGATACCCGCATCTGCTCGCCCCCTGACAGGGTGTGATAGGGCTGATTCATCTGTTTCTCGGTCAGGCCGAGGCCTGCCAGGTTCCTGGCCAGGCGGGCCCTGTAATCGTAGGCGCCCCCGTCCTCCATGGCCTGCTGGAGCCGGCCGAATTCTGCGACCAGGCCGTCAAGGGCCGGCCCGGACGTCCTTTCCATCTCTTTGCGGAGGATCTGCATCCGCTCTTCCATACGGATGAAACGGGGATTGTCCAGGATGTCGAGACCCTGATGATCGTAAGCCAGGGGCCGCTGGCCCAGCTTGGAGACGGCCGTGTAAAAGGACCGCCGGATGGTCCCCGAGTCGGGCAGCAGGGTGCCGGAAATCAGATTGAGCAGGGTGGTCTTGCCTGTACCGTTCTGCCCGATCAGGCCGATCTTGTCGGAGGCGTCGATGGCAAAGGAAAGACCCTCCAGGACAGGCCGTCCCAAAAAGCCCTTGGATAGATCACTTGCCTGAACAATACTCATGGATCACCCGCCTCAAAACCTCCGCCATTCTATCACCTTTCTTTTGTATCGTGCTAAACTTAGTGGCATGAATGGCAAACCAGATGACCTGACAAAGCAACCTTTGCCTGACCGAATCCCCGCCTTTGATGACCCGGCCCTGGAAGCGGCGCCCTTTCAAGTGATTGAATCGGTAACCGGCAGCCAGCCTGCCGGCTATACGGCGGCGGCCTCGGCCATTGCCCCCGGCAAGAAGATTTTTTTCATCGGCATCGGTGGCATCAGCATGTCCGGCCTGGCCGAAATCGCCCAGGCCGAAGGCGCTGTCTGTGCCGGTTCTGATCCTCACCCCAATGCAAGGACCTCCTACCTGGAAAAGCTGGGCCTTGCCATCTTTGATCACCATGACGGCTGTTTCATCGATCAGTTTGAGCCCGACCTGGTCGTCTACTCAAGGGCGGTCTTCGACGACAACCCCGAACGCCTGCGGGCGGCCGAACTCAAAATTCCCTGTGTGGAGCGGGCTGTCTTCCTGGGCGCCATCAACCGGCTCTTCCGAAAAGTCATCAACATCAGCGGAACCAACGGCAAATCAACCTGCACGGCCATGTGCGCGCTCATGCTGATCGAGGCGGGTTTGGATCCGTCGGTCCATCTGGGCGCTGAACTCATCGATTTCCAGACAACCGTCCGCCTCTCAAAAACCAGGCCCCGGGAGCTCTTCCTCTCCGAGGCCTGTGAATTCAAACAGGGCTTTTTCCACTACCGGGGAACGGCAACGGTCATTCTCAACCTGGTCCACGACCACATTGACAGCTACAGGACACCCGGGGATCTGATCCGCGCCTTTGCCCAGTACGTAGCCATTCAGCCGTCCGGATCGATTTTGATCCTGCCTGCCTACGATCCCGGCATTGAAAAAATGCTGGCCGTCATCAAGGAGATCCGGCCCAGCCTTGCCGGTCAGCTCCCGCTTGTTTGGTTCGGTTCAGAAAAAGACCGGACCCCTGGCGGCCGGAAGCCGGATTACTACTACAGCAATCTTCATTACAGTCAGCAGGGGCAGCCCCGCTTTGACCTTTTTAAAAGAGACGTTTTTCTGACTGCCGTTTCTCTGGCGGTTCCCGGTGAATTCAATGTGCAAAACGCCATGGGGGCCATCGCAGCTGCCGATCTGGCCGGTGCAGGCCCGCAAGCCATCAAGCGGGCGCTCGGGAGCTTCCAGGGGGCCGAAGGCCGCTTTACCCGGGCCGGCCAATATAATGGCGCCCAGGTTATCATTGACTACGCCCATCATCCCTCTGCCGTCCGGGCCACCATCGAGGCTGCCCGCCACCTGCCGGCCAAACGCCTTTGGGTCTGTTTCCAGCCCCTGACACACAGCCGGGTCCGGGGCTTTTTTGATGATTTCGTCCAGTCCATGCTGGATGTGAAGCCCATCATGATGTCTGAAATCTATGACGACCGTGAAAAAGACCAGTCCATCAGTTCCCGGGATTTATGTGACCGGATTAACCAGCTGGGCGGTCAGGCGGAATTCTACCCCACCAATGAGGCGCTAGAGGCACAGCTTCGGAAAATTGTCCAGCCCGGGGACCTGGTCCTGATCATGGGCGTCGATCTGCGAAATACAGGCGACCGCCTGACAGGCCGGACCGACCACATGAAACGTTGACGTAAAAATCGCCCGCGAGGGCGGGCGATTGCATGACAAAAAGATCGATCGCATTTCTATCCGGGCGTCGATTCCGTCCCTGCCTCCGCGACCGGAACAGCCACCTCACCCGGCGATACCGAGACCTCTTTGGCGCCTTCGCCGGGCAGGGGTTTGGGATCGACCGCAAACTCCTGATAGATGGACTCGAATTCAGCAGACTCCACTTTCTCCTTCTCCAGCAGGCGGGTGGCCAGTTCGTCGAGCAGACGGCGGTTTTCGGTCAGCACCTCCTTGGTCTCGGAATAGGCTTCGTCCAGAATCCGGGCGATTTCTTCATCGATGGCCGCCTGGAGCGCTTCACTATGGTTCATCACATGGCCGTAGTCGCGGCCGATGAAGACTTCCTCCTCCTCGGCTGTCACCACATTGCCCAGCCTGCTGCTCATGCCGTATTTGGTTACCATGGCGCGGGCAATCCGGTTGACTTCCTTCAGATCGGCCCCGGCACCGGTGCTGATCTCGCCGAAAACCAAATCTTCAGCCGCCCTGCCTCCCAGGGCCATCTTGATCTCAGCAACAAGCTGGGCCCGGGTCTTGAAGTAGATGTCTTCGCTGGGCTTGAAAGCCGTATAGCCGCCGGCACCGCCGGCTGGAATAATGGAGACCCGCTCGACCCGGTCGGTTGTCGATACCTCCCGCAAGACGATGGCGTGCCCTGATTCGTGGTAGGCCGTCAGCTTCTTTTCCTCGGCACTGATCACCCTGCTCTTCTTTTCAGGCCCGATGGTCACTTTGAAGACAGCCTCGGCGACATCGGAATAGTGGATTTTATCGTCGTTGCGCCTGGCAGCCAGAAGAGCTGCCTCATTCAAAAGGTTGGCCAGATCCGCTCCGGTGAAGCCAGGTGTAATTTTGGCAATTTCAGCCAGATCCACATCGTCCGCCAGGGGCTTGTCCTTGGCGTGGACGTGAAGGATGGCTTCCCGCCCCTTCAGGTCGGGCCGCATGACCACGATGCGGCGGTCAAAGCGGCCGGGGCGCAGGAGGGCGCCGTCCAGGATGTCAGGCCGGTTGGTTGCAGCCAGAACGATGACCCCCTCATTGGGTCCGAAACCATCCATCTCGACCAGGAGCTGGTTGAGGGTTTGCTCGCGCTCATCATGGCCGCCGCCCAGCCCCGCTCCGCGATGACGTCCGACCGCGTCAATTTCATCGATGAAGACGATGCAGGGTGCCTTCTTTTTCGCATTCAGGAAAAGGTTGCGGACCCGGGACGCGCCGACGCCGACAAACATTTCAACGAAGTCAGACCCGCTGATGGAGAAAAAGGGTACCTGGGCTTCGCCCGCGACAGCCCGGGCCAGCAGCGTTTTACCTGTACCGGGCGGGCCGACCAGCAAAATCCCTTTGGGGATCTTGGCACCCAGGCTGACGTATTTTTTGGGATTCTTGAGAAAATCGACCACTTCCTGCAGTTCATCTTTTTCCTCTTCCGCTCCGGCCACGTCATCGAAGGTCACGCGTATCTGGCTTGGGTCGGCCAGGGTCGCCCGGCTTTTGCCAAAGGACAGGGCCGTCTTGCCCTCGCTGTCCCTCCTGGCATAGGAGATAAAGACGAAGGCGCCCAGGGAGACCAGCATGAGAAGCATGATGATGCCGTTCAGGATGCTGCCGAAATCGGTCGGCCGGTTGTAGTCAAATGAGGCTATATGACCCTCTTCCTTGGCCAGCCGGAGGATCTCAAGGTAGCTGTCGATGGAGTCGGCGGGAATGTCTTTTTTGACACTGGCGGGGCTTCCTTCCGAAACCGCCTTGTCCGTCATCTTCAAATTGAGCGTGGCCCCGTCGATGGTAACCGATTCGACCGTGCCGCTCTTGATCATCTGCTCGACATCAAAAAGCGTGGCATCTTTCGAGCGGTCGCCGCGCGACATCATGAAGGTAACCGCCATGATCACAATCATGAGAATGATGTAGAAAGAAAAACCGCCAAATTTTCGTTGTTCCGGAGCCTTCATGCCGTTTCATCGTTTCCTGTCAATGGTGTTTTCAATATGCTTAACCTCACCCTAGTCAGCAGCCAATACTTCAACGTCGGGCAGGTTTCTGTAGTAGCCGTCCAGATCCAGGCCATAGCCCACAATGAATTCATTCGGGATTTCCAGCCCGATGTAATGGACATCTATGTCGATCTTGCGCCGCGACGGCTTGTCAAAAGCGGTGACGATGCGGAGGCTGGCAGGATTTCTCGTCGATAAAAGATTCATCAGGTGGTTCAAGGTAATGCCTGTGTCGACGATGTCCTCAACGATCAGAACATGCCGGCCGGAGATGTTCTTGTCCAGGTCCTTATTGATCTTAACAATGCCGGTGCTCTTTTCCCCGGCGTAGCTTGAAACCGACATAAAATCGACCTCGCAAGGGACATCAATGTGGCGGATCAGGTCAGCCAGAAACATGAAGGAACCCTTGAGGACACAGATGAGATAAATCTCTTTCCCCTTGTAGTCCTCCGAAATCTGTTTTCCAAGGCGCGTCACGAAGGTATCGATTTCTTCGCGGGACACCAGCCTGTGATCAACCTTTTTCTCAACAAACGCCATCTTTTCTCCCCTCCATTTTTTCAAGCCGAGAGACTGGCAAATTTCCGGCAGGGCCGGAAAGTCTGCGGGGAGGACAATAGCCTCCCCCCGATCCACTAGCATTCTAACACAGCCAGGGGCCGAATCAGTAGCATAAGCGACACCGCTGATGGCCTAGAATGCCCACTCGCCATCCCGTAATACAGGCAGGGCTGTGCCGTCCTTTTTGTAGCCGGTAATTGAGAGCTCGGGGCCGCCCACCATGAAATCGATGTGGATCATGGATTTATTGGATCCCAACGCCCCGCGCTCCTCCTCGGTCATCCCGCTGCCACCCCTGATGGCCTCAGCGTAGGCCTGGCCGAGCGCAAAGTGACAGGAGGCATTCTCGTCAAAGAGGGTGGTCTTGAAAAGCAGCCCCGACCGGGAAACAGGCGATGAATCGGGTACGATGGCGACTTCGCCCAGCCTGCGAGCCCCTTCATCCATGCCCAGCAGCGTCTCAAGCACTTCCGCGTTCTTGCCGGCATGGTAATCGACAACCTGGCCCTCCTTGAAAGTGAAACCGAAATCCTCAACAATCTTGCCCATGACTGAGAGCGGCATGGTCGAACGGATCCTGCCGTCCACCTTCATGGCATGGGGCGTTGTAAAGAGCTCTTCGGTCGGAATATTGGCCATGTAATCGACCCCGTCCGGCGTCGTCGATGAACCCCCGATCCACTTATGCCGGTCCGCCAGCCGGCAGGTCAGGTCCGTTCCCGGCCCCTGGTAGTGAAGGTAGCTGAAATCCTGGCTGTCCAGCCAGCTCTCGCGCGCCTTGAGGTTTTTGTCATGTTCCTGCCAGGCAGCAACCGGATCTTCCCGGTCAACGCGGCAAATCCTCAAAACCACTTCCCATAGCTTGTTCAGAGCACTTTCTTCATCGAGGCCGGGGAAAAGTTCCCTGGCCCAGCGCAAGGAGGGACAGGCGGCTGCCGTCCACTTGATATCGCCGGGATGCATGTGCTTCTCCAGGTGCTCTGTTGCTGACAGGGCGGCCTTCTGGGCTGTCTGAATCTTCTTCTGGTCGATGTGGGCAAAAAGATCCAGCGAGGGTGCGCTGAGGTGAATCCGGTGGTATTTGGCCTTGAGCATTTCCTCAAGGTAATCGGCGCGAAAACCGGGAAAGTAATCCAGATAAGCCTCCCCGGCTTCCTCAAACTTGGACAGCCGGATCCTGTCATCGGCAATCTCGGTAATCACATCCCTGGCGCCGGCTTTCCAGCAGGACCTGGCAATCTCGCGCAAAAGCGGCAGTGATTCGGTATCGCCGTTCAACTGAATCAAGTCCCCCTCTTTCACATTGACCCCGACTTTGACCAGTACCTCAGCATACTTTTTCAGCATTTCCCGGCTCATACTTCCTCCTGACTTTTCGAGGGCTTCCCCCCGTCTTTCTCCTCATACGATTCAGCTTCGAGCCACAGCCGGCCATGGCACATGATTGCGGTGACCCCGCCCCCAAGCGACAGGCGTGCTTTCTCTTTGTTGCCGGATGTCACGGAGACCATCAATCCGGCCAGGGTCGCAACCTGGTTCTGGCTCAGGCTTTGGGAGCCGTCCTCACCCTCTTTCACCTGTCCACAGTACTGCTGTAAAACCCTTGAGGTCAAGGCCTCCGGCAGGCTGGCAAGGTCTGTCAGGGACAGGCTGCCGTCCGGCAAACGCAAGGAATCGAGACTCTCCGAGGCCATGGCGGACAGGGCATCATGATCCATTTTTGCCAAATCCCCCAGGCGGGCCAGCATGGGCACCGGATCGTAGCCAAGTGTTTTTTCCCAGGCCGGGATCAAGTCCAGGCGAATCCTGTTTCTCAAAAATTCGAAAGAAAGGTTGGACGCGTCTTCTCTCCAAGGCAAATTCAAGGCCTGTGCCGCCTCGACCACCTGATCCCTCCGGATATCCAGCAGCGGACGGATCAGGGGCCCGTCCAGATAGCGGATCCCGACCAGCCCCCGGAGCCCTGCGCCCCGCCCCATGTGCATCAGGATGCTTTCTGCCCGGTCATCCTGATGATGGGCCAGGGCGATGCGGCAGCCTCCGGGGTAATCTTTTTTCTCCCCGTAATCCGCCGCGACTTTTTCAAAGGACCGGCGCCTTACGATCCGGCCCGCTTCCTCCAGCCCCAGTCCGGCTTTTTGGGCGTAGGCAGGAAGGTCTTCATAGAGGGCGACAAAGGGAATTGAATGCTTTTCGCAGTAGTCCTTGACAAGTGCCTGGTCAAGATCGGCCTCGCTCCCGCGGATTCCGTGATTCAGATGGCAGGCTACCAGGTCAAAGGGAATTTTTTGGAGGTAATGGAGCAAAAAGGCGAGAAGCAGCATGGAATCGGCGCCGCCCGAGACACCGGCAACCAGGAGGCTTTGGGGAAGGATGAGTTTTTCACGCTCACAGGTCGCTGAGATTTGCTGAAAAACCCAAAAAGCAGGAGCCGGGAGCTTCATGATCCCTGGGGAGGCGGCGGGGGCGGTTCGGGCGTCCCGCCATAATAGCTTTCCGTAAAGGTCAAGATCCGGGGATTCCAGTCCAGGGTCACGGTCATTCTTTCGCCCTGCCGGTTCTTTTCGATGATCAGGTCGATTTCACTCACTTCCTGCATGTAGGAAGCTTCCTCCTCCTGGCGGTTGGGGTCGTGGAGAAACATGACCACATCGGCGTCCTGCTCAATGGCCCCTGATTCCCTGAGATCGGCGAGCCGGGGCCGGCGCCCTGCCCGGTCAACTTCGCGGGAAAGCTGCGAAAGAGCAAGGACCGGGACTTCCAGATCCCTGGCCATGACCTTCAGCATGCGGGAGATCTCGGCAATCTGCTGCTGCCTGTTTTCAGCCCGCGACCGGCTGGTCGCCGTTCCCATCAGCTGGAGGTAGTCAACAACGACCAGATCCAGCTGCTGCTTTTGCAGCTGGAGCTGACGGCAGCGGGCGTGGATCTCAACCACATTGATGGAAGAGTGGTCATCAATGTAAATGGGGATGCTGTACAGGTCACCCAGCCCCTTGCCAATCATCTCCCAGGCTTCCTTGTCTTTCACATCGAGCGATTCCAGCTGTTGGAAAGACATCATGGTTTTGGAGGACAGAAGGCGCATGGCGACCTCTTCCTTGCTCATTTCGAGTGAAAAGATGGCGACCACAGCACCTCGGTGGTAGGCAGCATTGTGGGCGATATTGAGTGAAAGCGCCGATTTGCCGACGCCGGGCCTTGAGGCGAGAATATAAAGACCGCCCTTGCGCAATCCACCCAGGACGCGATTCAGGCTGGGAAAGCCGATTTGGATGGGCTGAGGCCGCTCGCCGCGGGAAATGGCGCCCAGCTCATTGATTCTGGCTCCAAGCACACCGCCGATGGGAAGCAGTCCTGAGCTTTCCCCTTCTTCCCGGATGTTCATGATCCGCTGGGCTGCCAGTTCAATCAGCTCTTCTGCCTCATGGTCGGAGTTGAAGCAAAGATCAATGACGCCGTCGAGCGACAGAATCATCCGGCGCTTGACAGACAGATCGCGCACCAACCCGATATAGACCGGGTAATTGGAGGCGAAAGGCACGGATCCGGGAAGCGCCGCCACGTATTCGCGCCCTCCCGCCCGGCCGATATTCCCATTGGCGATCAGCTGATTGGTCACGGTCAGGATATCGCAGGGCTTCTGATCTTCATTCAGGGCTGCCATGGCATCAAAAATCAGCTGATGTTTGGGGTCGTAAAAATCCTCTTTCCGCAAATCAGCCATCATGGCCGCCAGCGATTCAAGTTTCATCATGGCGCAGCCCAGGACGGATTGTTCCGCACTGGCATTGTGAGGCAGTGTCCTGCCTCTCAGCCGGTCGGATAAAGAGTCCGAACCGGACAATGGTTCGGGGAAGGTGGCCATCAGAGCTCTGCCTTCACGTCCAGTTTGAAAGTGACCGACACTTCGGGATGCAGACGGATGGTCACCTGATGGCTCCCCACCGTCTTGACCGGTTCGCTCACCGTCACCTCACGCTTGTCCACCGGGTAGCCGGCCTCTGACAGCAGGTCGGCAATATTCTGGTTGGTCACTGTCCCGTAAAGGCGGCCTGCGGCGCCGGCCTTGGCTGTATAGGTGAAGTGCTGTCCATCAAGGGATTCAGCCATTTTCCTGGCCCGGTCCAGCTCCTCCCCTTCAGATTTCTCCCTGGCTGCCCTTTGCATCTCAACCAGATTCATCTTGTCTTTGGTGACCTGGGTGGCCAAATTGCGTTTGAACAAGTAATTACGGGCGTAACCGGGTTTTACCTCGACCACATCTCCCGCCTGGCCAAGTCCCTTGATACCCTCAAGAAGCAGTACCTTCATTCGTATTCTCCAATCCTACGAGGTGTGCTTGTTATTTTAGCATATCCCCTGTGCCCCGGCTGCGCCGGAAGCGATAAAAAAACCTCCCGTTCCTTCAAATAGAGGGAGCGGGAGGCAGGTGATTCCGTCTGCGCAGGCGCCTGTTATTCCGCCTTATAGGGGATCAGAGCAACCTGGCGTGACCGCAGGATGGCCCTGGTCAGCGCTCGCTGATGGCGGGCGCAGGTACCTGTCATGCGGCGGGGAAGAATCTTGTAATTTTCTGCCAAATAACGCTGAAGCGTATTGACATCCTTATAGTCGATCACATCGACATGATCGGCGCAAAACACGCAATATTTTTTGCGGCCATACCGTTTCTGGCTCTGGTAACTTCCGCGTTTTTTTGTATCTGCCATTTTCCTACTCCTTTGCGGGATCAATTCATTTAAAAGTCGAAGGGGAGTGCCGTATCTTCGTCGTCGGGGGTTGTCAGGAAATCGTCTCCTCCGCTTTCAACCGGTGTCGAGGCGGTATAGTCCCTCGGGCCCTCGTCCACGTCAACTTGCCTGTCGCCGCGCCGCGATTCACAGAATTCGACTTCATCCACGATCACTTCGGTCGTGTAGCGCCTCTGGCCCGCCTGATCCTCCCAGCTTCTGGGCTGGATGGTTCCCGTGATCAGGATCCGGTCACCCTTGTAAAAATACTTGTTTATGAATTCCGCCTGCTGCCGCCAGGCGACGCAGGGAATAAAATCGGCAGTACTTTGTCTTGTTCCTTCGGCCGAGCGCGACCGGCGGTCGCAGGCTACGGTGAAATTGCACACGGAGACGCCGCTTTGTGTCGTCCGGATTTCCGGATCACGCACCAGCCTCCCCATCAGGATTGCCTTGTTCATTCTTCACTCCTTTCCGGCTCCTCCGGGGTCTCATCGACTTCTGCCGGCGGAGTCCCGTCAACAGCTTCGGGCTCGGGCGGCTCTGCCGGCCCGGCGTCCTCTGCCTCCTTCACTTCAGGAGCGGTTTCTTCCTCTTCCGTTTCAGCCGGGACGGATTCCTCCAGCTCTTCCTCATCCGGGCTTGTCCCTTCTTCCGCTTCAGCAGGAACAGAATCTTCCGCTTCCGCTTGATCCGAAACCATCTCCTCTTCTGCTCCCTCCTCGGACAGGCGCCGTACAGTCGGCATGAAGGAACCTTCGGCCACAACAATCAGATAACGCAGGACATAGTCGGCAATGCGCATCAGGCGCTCAATTTCACGCGGAGCTTCGGCTTCGGCATTGAAATGGACGATGACATAGTAGCCTTCACGGAGATCCTGGATCTCGTAGGCCAGACGGCGCCGCCCCCATTCAGTCACCTGGACAATTTCCGCCGACGCTTCGACGATCGCCCTGACCCGGTCCATCTGCACGCGCAGTTCATCGGCGGGCAGGGTGCCGTTCAGGACATAAAGCAATTCATATTTCTTAGCCATGGATCGTATTAAACCCTCCTCCTGGACTAATGGCTCTGTCTTCACAACAGAGCGAGGACCTGTGCCTGTACGAACAGGCGATTGACAATGTAGCATGACACCGCGCAGCCGTCAAGCACCAGACTCCTCTCCCGTCCGGGATGCCAGTCTACCCTCTTAAGGCATGCTGCGTTTCGGTCAGATCAAAATCAGGCGGTCGAAAATTTTCTGCATGGCAGATCCCAACTGTTCTCGCACGCGCCGGTAGGCGTGAAGCGGCTGGCCGAAGGGATCGCCGATGTCCTCGCCTTCAAGGAAATCGGACATGGCAAAGATCTTGTCTGCGCCATCCGGGAAAAAATGTTTCAGCCGTTCCCTTTGGCTGGCTGTCATGGCCACGATCAGATCGGCTTCCCGGACGGCTCTCACCCGGATTTGACGCGAGGGGCGCTGGTCCGGCTCAAGGCCCCATTCCGCCAGGGCTTCCAACGCCTGCTCCGTCATCTTTTGGCCGGCCATGGCCGATAGCCCCGCTGACGAGGCGCGGGCTCCCCTGTCATAGTAACGGTCATTGAAAATGGCCTCCGCCATGGGGCTCCTGCAGGTGTTGCCCTCGCAGACAAAAAGGATCCGCCGAAAATTCTCTTCCTCTGACGCCGCCTTGGTCAGCCGGTCCATGTAGGCTGAGGCCTCTTCCCCTGCAAATCCTTCCGCGATAATCTCCTTGACCCCCATTTGATCCAGTGTTCGCAAGGCATCAAAGAGGGCGTGCATGGCGGCCGCAAGATCTCTTCCTCCCTGGTAGGTGTAAACTTTCACGCCTGGCAAATCTCCCCGTAATTTTTCCCAGGTCGCTTCGCTCAGGAAAAGGCCGGCTGGCTGAACAGATCTTTCCAGCATGCTCAAAAAACTGCCTTCAATGGTTTGACCCGGCTCGGGCAGGGCGATGCGGACGCGGGCGCCGGGGGCGTAATGCCGGTATTTCATGCCGGGAGAGGGAGGTGCGTCAAGACCGTCCGGCAAAAGAGAACCCGTCCAGATGCTTACCTGGATTCCGGTCGCTTCCCTGATCCCGGCCGCAGTAATCTTTCCCGGCCGCAGAATCATGGGCGGATCAGCCGTCAGATCGATGACAGTGGACTCAAGTCCGACTTCGCACGGACCGTCATCAATGAGGTAGGGGATGCGCCCCGCAAAATCGTCCAGGACATGGCGGGCCCGGGTCGGGCTCGGCCTGCCCGAAAGATTGGCAGATGGCGCGACAACGGGCACGCCGGCTGCCTGGAGCAGGGCCCGCGCTGCCACCTGGGAGGGGAAACGGACGGCAACGGTAGAAAGTCCCGCCGTCACACTGTCGGGGATTCGGCTGTGCCGGGGCATGACGAAAGTCAGGGGTCCCGGCGAGAAGGCTTCATAGAGAGGCCAAAACAGGGGCGGAATAGCTGCTGTCACCTGATCCAGCCAGTCTGCCGAAAGAAGATGGACGATCAGGGGATTGTCCGCAGGCCGGCCTTTCAGAAGGAAGATCTGGTCGACCGCCTCAGGCAGGAGAGCTGACGCCCCCAAACCGTAAACGGTTTCGGTCGGGAAGGCGACGATGGCGCCCTTGGCAAGCGCCTGGCCCGGGACGCACAGATCATCAGGACTCACAGGATGCTGGACGGTAATGACCTTGGTTTTCATGGGATTTTGCCCTCAGGATTGAAGCGCCGCCTCATGCTCGGCAACCTGCAGGGCATCAATGATTTCATCCAGGTCGCCGGCCAGAATCCGGTCCAGCTTGTAAAGGGTCAGCCCAATCCGGTGATCGGTCACCCGTGACTGGGGGAAATTGTAGGTCCGGATCCGCTCGCTGCGGTCACCGGTCCCCACCTGGCTTTTTCTTTCACTGGCAATGGCATCCGCCTGTTCGCGTTCGGCCCGGTCGAGCAGAATGGCGCGCAGATGCGCCATGGCCTTGTCCTTATTCTTATACTGGGACCGCTGGTCCTGGCAGGTAACGACAACACCCGTGGGCAAATGAGTAATGCGGATGGCCGAGCTGGTCTTATTGACATGCTGGCCGCCCGCGCCCGAGGCCCGGTAAGTATCGATCTGAAGATCTTTGGGGTCGATCTCAAAATCGACTTCATCCGCTTCGGGCAGGACCGCCACCGTCACGGCTGACGTATGGATCCGGCCGCCGGCTTCAGTCACCGGAACGCGCTGGACACGGTGGGCCCCGCTTTCGTATTTAAGCCGGCTATAAGCTCCCTCTCCTTCAATAGTGAAGATGATTTCCTTGAAACCACCGATCTCTGTTTCATTCATATCGACGATTTCGGTCTCCCAGCCGCGCGCTTCCGCGTAGGCGGCGTACATGCGGTAAAGGTCAGCTGCGAAGAGCGCCGCCTCCTCACCCCCGGTGCCTGCCCGGATCTCAACGATGACATCCCGCTGGTCTTTTTCGTCTTTGGGTTCAATAGCTTCCCGGATGGCCCCATCCAGTACCTCTGCCCTCGTTTCCAGTTCCGCGATCTCTTCGCGGGCCAGCTCGCGAAGCTCCGCGTCATCCGTTTCATTCATCAGCTGGCGATTTTCCTCAATCGCCTCCTTGACCGACCGGAGCTCCCGGATCAGGTTGACCAGCGGCTGCAGGTCGGCGTGCTCCTTTGCAAGCTTGATGTAGGCTTTTTGATCCCGCATCAAATCCGTGTCGGCCAGCATGCCCGACAGCTCTTCGTAGCGGGCCTCGCTGGCAGTCAGTTTAGAATATTGATCAATCTCCATGTCAGGAACTCCAACTGTCTTATCCTTATATTACATGAGACCGGGCCGAAAAGAGGAGGACGCGCACGTGTCCCAGCAGGTCTTTGTCCCGGCCGCGGGGCAGCCAGCCGCAAGTGCGAAAAATGGCTGTAACCGGATCGGCCTGACCCGCCCCGACTTCGAGCATGAGCAGGCCACCTGGGGCCAGATGCTGTTTTCCTTCTCCCGCCAGCCTCCGGTAAAAGGCAAGGCCGTCCGCACCGCCATCCAGGGCTTCAACCGGCTCATGGACCGCCACTTCCGGCATCAGGCGGCCGATCGCTTCCGTCACAATGTAGGGAGGGTTGGCCAGGATCAGGTCAAAAGGCTCAAGGCCCTGGGGCCAGATATCGGCCCGGACCAGCCGGACCGGATCTCCCGGCAGGATGGATCCGGCGTTGGCGGCAGCGGTTTCAAGCGCTTTTCCCGAGCTGTCCGCCAGGGTAAGGTCAAAGGCTATCCCCTCTTTTTTCAGATGGAAGGCCAGGCTGAGTCCGACAGCGCCCGTTCCGGCAAAAGTATCCAGAATACGTAAGGGTTCGCCCCGGTCAGGCCAGCTTCCAAGCAGGCGGATGGCAGCCTCAACCAGATGCTCGGTTTCCGGCCTGGGCGTCAGGGTCCACTCCGTCACCCTGAAGGGGAGGCCATAAAACCAGGCACGGCCCGCGATCTGCGCCAGGGGCTTGCCCTGAAGCCGAAGCGACAGGGCCTCTTCCAGTGAAGCGGCAAGGTCCTCATCGAGCGGCTGCTCGGGATGGGCCAGCTGGGTTGCCCGGCTGATCCCGGCCACCGCCTGGATCAGAGCTCTTGCCTCCTGGCGGGGTGATTCAAAGCCGTCAGCGGCAAAGGCTTTCACGGCTTGCTCCAAAAAGAGATCCAGCCGCGCCTGCCTACCACTTGTCATCGTCAGAATTTTCGGGAATAACGGCCTTGACGGCCTCGATGGCGACTTCCATCATGGCTTCATCCGGTTCTGCCGTCGTCAGGCGCTGCAAAGCCAGTCCCGGCTTGGAAAGGGCCCTGGTCAGCCAATTGTCGCGTGACCCGGCATAGTGGATCAACTCGTAGGAAATGCCGGCGATCAGGGGCAGGAGAACCAAACGGATTGCAATATTGAGCCAGAGCGTGTAACGGCCGACAAGTGAAAAGGTCAGGATGGACACCAGCATGACCAGAAAAAGAAAAGAGGTGCCGCAGCGTGGATGAAGCCGGCTTTGCTGGCCGACATGGGGGACGGTCAGGGGCAGGCCCGCCTCATAGCAGGCAATGGTTTTATGCTCTGACCCGTGGTACATCCAGACGCGTTTGATTTCAGACGATCGCGAGGTCAGCCATAAATAGAGGAGGAACAGGAAGATGCGCAGAAAACCTTCCAGGACAGACAGGGCCACGACCGTTGCACCCCGGGTCTGGCCCAGCCCGAAACCGGACAGGCGGCGGATCAGGTCGGTCAGGGCACTGGGCAGCAAAATGAAAAGGGCGATGCCCAGCCCAAGCGACAGGAAGAGAGTAAAAGTCAGGACGATATTCGGATGACGGTCGGCGAAGCGGTCAAGCGATGATGGTTCCTTCTCTTTTGCCTCTTCCTCCCCCATGGCAGCTTCGGCCGAGTACATAAGGGCTGAAATACCGACTTTCATCTGGGTCACCAAACGGACGACACCGCGAAGGAAGGGCAGCTTGAACCGGGCTGACCTGCCCTCGCGCTCTTTGACCGTCACCTGGATCTCCCCGTCCGGCTTCCTGATGGCGATGGCCTGTTTATGGGGACCCAACATCAGCAGGCCTTCGATCAGTGCCTGTCCGCCGATGCTTGTCCTTTTACAGGAAGGTTCCGTGGCCTTCCCCTCTTCTTTTTGTTTTTTATCTGGCATGTGAAAAAAGGGGAGCCCCAGCTCCCCCTGCACGGTTATTGTTGCTGTCCCATGCGCTTGCGGAACTTGTCGACCCGGCCACCCGTATCAATCAGTTTCTGGCGGCCCGTATAGAAGGGATGACACTTGGAACAGATATCCACATTAATCTGCTCCTTGACAGCCCCTGTCTCGAAAGTTTCACCGCAGGCACAGCGCACAATGGCTTTTCCGTACTTGGGATGGATTCCGTCTTTCATCTTAATCACCTTTCGTGGAAACCGCGCGGGGCGCTTGCTGCCCCCATATGCGATCCCTGAAATCGCAGCCTTAAGCCACCTGACGATTCTACAACGGCGTCATGGCACTGTCAAGCATTCAAGTCCATGTTACTGCGCGTCCGGTCCGCTCTTGAAGTCAAGATAAAAGGGTGTCTTCTCAACCGGGACATCATCGGTAAAAAGTTCGCTGGCTTCCAGAACGCGCAAAGGGCCGGTCTCAAACACCAGGCGAAGTCCGCCCCCGCCTTTGGTGAAATAGCGGTACAGGGGATGGGCCTCCGGCAGGAGCCGGTCGGTCAGGTGCAGGATGGGGCCTCCATGGAAAACCAGGGCCAGGGGAAAGGAACCGGGCGCTTGATCTGCGAGGGTCTGGACCGCATCCATGATTCGATCCAAGCGCTCAATAAAAAGATCATAGGCTTCACCTCCCGGTGGGGTCAGGCGCCTGAAAGTATCAAGGAATTTGGGATAAAGGGGGTCGGACAGGAGCAATTCGTCATGTGTCCTGCCGTCCCAGTCCCCAAATTCCCGCTCCATCAGATCAGGCATCAGTTCCATGTCCATGCCAGGGAAATAAAGTTCCGCTGTCTGCCTGGCCCGCAGCAGCGGCGACACCCACAGGGTCCGGATTTCGGGCGTAACCCCGCGCTTTTGCCTTTGTTCAATTAACAGGCGGCTTTCCGGCAAAATCCCATAGTCCAAAACCGACCCCTGGTATTCACGCTGCAGATTTTGCAGGGTCAGTCCGTGGCGGATCAAATAAAGGATGTGTCTTTCCCGACTCATGGCAACCTCTTTCACAGGACGGGCATAGTGAGAAAGGTGCGCTGCCTGAGCGCACCTCAACAACAACAGTTCAAAGCCAGATTCAGACCTCTTTATTATCGATTAAGTAATGGGCCAGGTTGGCATCCGGATCCTGCCGGCCGACCAGCAGCTCATCTTCTGAACAGCTCAGAAGCGCGGTGACGCCCGGCCCGTGCCCCGACAAAATGCAGTTGGAGTGGACTACCACGCCCAGGGTCCGGGCACCTTTCTTATACTGGCGGCCGTACCGGTTGTCACAGTCAATCAGAAGAACCAGATCCCCAAAGCGGAGATTTTCCAGCCCACACTCCCGCAAGGCCTCCTGGTCTCCGGTCATAATGTCGTAGTCGCCCGTGTAAGCAGACGCGGCCCCGATCCCCGATCCCATCAGGTAGGGCGGGACCTCAGCCACGCAGGGAACGATCAGTTTGCCATCTTCCTCATCAGGCGCGATCTTCTCCAGAAGCTCCGGTGACAGATTCAGGCAGGCAATCTTTGGATGGTCACAAAGTTCCAGTCCCAGTCCCTTGGCCCGGATCAATATTTGGTCTCCAATTTTCAATTTGTCCAGGGTCTCGGGGTCAAAATAGCAAAGGGTATGCTCGATGCCCCCGTGTTTGCCGGTGACGAAACCTTCCGCCCCTTTGGCATCGCCGTCTACCACGATGGCCCGGTTGCCGACACAGGCATTGTGCATGACGCCCTCATTTTCGGACTTGTCTTCGTTTCTCAAACTGACGCCGGGTTCAATGTGGTCACCTGCCAGCCTCATGCAGCAGTCCCCGATCCGGTAGTTGTAGACGATTCCGCCGACCCCCGGCAAAACCCGGGGAACACCTGTATTGTCAATGCGGTAACCGCCCCGGGATGTCGGCGCGTGAATCTTGGCCTGGACCGATATTTCAACCAGATCTTCCTTGTTGGTCTTCATCCTTTTTCCCCTTTGTCTTTATTTCCTGCCCATCAGGGTAACACAAGAAAGATCAGGGGCTTGCCTCCCGGCCCTCCGTCCAGGTATCTGTCGACTTGTCCAGGGATTCAATGAAGTCCCGGGCTTTGTCAAAAAACCGATTCGCCGCTTCCTTGAACTTCTCACCATTTTCTTTCACCCTGGCGTCCAGAACCTCGTGTTTCCATTCCAGGAGCTCCTCAAATTGCTCATCAAACTTCTCAAACAGCTTTTCCCGGTCCTCTTCCTTTTCCTTCCACCAGGTCCTCAGGCCTTCCTTTTTCTTCTCATAGTAGGAATGGACGGACTCCAGAAAACCTTCAAGGGCTTCCTCTATGTCCGCGATTGCCTGGCTTGCCTCCAAAAGGTCCCGCATCTTATCCAGGCTCCCCATCAGGGATTGTCTGACATGGTGCATGGCCTCCCGGTAGCTCCCGGGGTCTTTCAGCCTGTCAGGAACGATCTCCCGGATGCCCTCCCCGATTTCTTTCAGGGCCTCCTTCACCCCGGCGATCCAGTCAATATTCTCACGGTCTCCTCTGTCACCATTGCCGGGCCGGCCGTCGTGGATGGAAGAGGAGTCAGTTCGCGAGGCGCGCAGCTCGTCACGAGCAGGGCCGCAAGCAGGAAACAAAGGACAAAACACTTTTTCATGACCAACACTTCCTTTCTGCCGCTTGAATCGAAACAGGGCAAACCATTGCTTATCAGTAATTATGCAACTTTTTCGTTGATAAGTAAAAATCGATTTCTTCAGATCATGGCGTTTTTCGGTGCATTTCACCAAAAATTTCCAGGAATTATGCTTCTTCAACCGTCCCGGTTTCCCAATTTTCCGTCTGCAGTCAGGAAGAATCCGAAAAAACAAGTGGGGCTAAAAAAGGGGTGAAAACCCTCTTACCAAGCGATTATACCTGTATTCAGTAACATTCGTTACGGTTGATTTGACAAGCCGGAATAACCGTGCTATGTTCCGTCGCGGTTCGAAAGGTGAAGGGCCCTTTCAGCCAGCCGATATTTTTTTAGTCGTCGTTGGGTCTGACGTGCCCTGCCTCCCGAATCCCGGTTATTGAAAACTGATCTGTAAACAGATCACCGAAGGGAATTCATAAATTTGCAGGCAGGATTATCCAAAATGAAAAAATTGATTACCATCTCAATTCTTGTATTGGCCATAGTGACCTCACTTCTGGCCGGAACCATGGCTTACTACACCACCCAGGTGGATATCGCCGCCGGGAGTGTAACCGCCAAGGAATTCATCTTCCTGAGTGAAGAGATTCAGTCTTTTACCGTCAACGAAAAAATTGCTCCCTCCGAGTCCGTTCAATGGTCATTCAGAATCATGAATTACGAGGATTCGCTGGTCACGGAGACCCGGCAATACTACAAACTCATCTTTGATGCGGGGGCCGCAAAAGGCAAGCTGGCCATCGATCCCCTGGTCATCAGGATAAAGGATATGAAGGGCAAGCTCCTCGGGTCAATCGAGGGGACGGGAAGCTTTGAATACCTGGGCGAATTTGATCATAACCCAAAGAAGCAGTCGCGCGAGTTTACCGTGGAGATGGTCTGGCCTGCCGATGGTACGAACGACAGCGCCTATGCCGGCAGCCAATTCGGCACCGCCGTCAAGGTCAGCGGCATCGCTTCGCAGGCGCCTTTTGACGGCAGCGGGCAGCCTGATGAACCCGCTGGGCCTCAAGAACCCGAAGATCCGCAGAAACCTGAAAAGCCTGAAGAATCGGATTATGCCAAAGGCATCAAAATCGACTACTCAACCGGTAACAGCTGGGGCAAGTATCAGTACACCATTAAGATCAGGAACTTAAGCGATGAAGTCATCGAAGACTGGAAGCTGAGCTTTGTCCTGCAACAGAAGATCCACCAAGAACCATGGAACGCAAAGATAGCCGAGCTTGATGGTTCCTACGTATTCACAAGACCGGCAAGTGACTTCAACGTGTCCATACAACCGGGAGGCGAAATTACCTTTGCCGGTCAATTTGTTGGTGACTCGATCATGACTCCCACCCATTTCAGGTTCAAGGATAAGCCTGTCAGTGAAGACGACCTCACCATTTCGCTGGGCTCGGATAAAACTTGGCAGGACTAGGATTCGCCGGGAACGAATCTCAACTGTCGCACTCAAGGCAACTGGAAATTGGCTCGCGTCACATTTCTTGAGATAAATCAAAAAATAATAACAGACAAAACGAAGGGAAAAAAGAAAATGAAAAAGACAATCAGCATTATTGCTCTCGTCCTCGCGATCACCGTCTCACTGATCGCCGGCACCATGTCCTACTACACCATCACACTTGATGAAGTCGCTGGAGGCAGTGTTGTCGCCAAAGAGTTCATCCTGATGGAAGATGAAACAATCGAAAAAACGTTCAATGAGAAGATCGCCCCCGGTGAAACAGTCAACCTCGTGTTTGCTGTCAAGAACTTCAATGCAAATGCTGTGTCAGAAACAAAGATGGACGTCAGCTTCAAACTTGCGCTTGGGGAAAATGGTGATCTCGAAGAAATCGCCCCCTTGAAGATTAAGGAAGTTTCCAAGCACAAAGGGACCTGGTGGGATAAAGACGGCTTAACATTCGAAAATGGAATCTACACGGACAAACAGTTCCTGCCGGCTGAGGCAACAACAAGGGTGTACAGGGTCACAGTCGAATGGCCTTGGGGTACCGCTGATGATGATGCCATCCAATACGCCGGCGCCGGACACGGCTCTGCCCTCACCGTCACCGTCACTGGCACCCAGGTGCAGCCTTAGTCAACCATTGTTGACCAAGCCTTACGAATATCGGGAGAAAGAAAATGAAGAAAACTCTTACCATCATCGCCCTCATTCTTGCCATCACCGTCTCACTGATTGCCGGCACCATGTCCTACTACACCATCACACTTGACGAAGTCGCTGGAGGCAGCGTTGTCGCCAAAGAATTCATCCTGCTCGAAGATGGACAGGACACTTTTGAAGAAAATGTGAAAATCGCGCCGGGAGAGAAGCTCGACTGGAAGTTCGCGATCAGAAACTATGACAAGGATACGGTCACTGGAACTGACATGAAAGTCGATGTTTTGGTGGAAGTTGCAGCAGCGGCAGGCAAAGATGCCATTGTTCCGCTGACAGTTGTCGTCGGCAATGACGCCCTGGAGCTTGTGAAGATCAAGCTCGATGGGAATGGGGAAGGAAAACAGATCCTGACTTATCACACCAAAGCGGATGTCAAGTCCCTGAGAAAATTCACCGTCTCCGTCAGATGGCCTTGGGAAAGCGGCGCATACGACGATATCGACTATGCGGGCGCAGGGCACGGCACCGCGCTTTCCGTTTCCGTCACGGGCACCCAGGTTGAGCCAGTGTCGAACAGCAGCGTTAAGCCCTGATCGGAATTGGCCCTGACACCAAACAGCACAAGAGCCGCCTTGTCCGGGCGGCTCTTTTTGTTGGCCGGCTTGTGCTAGGATACCCCTAAGACATAAGTTTTGAGCGCGCTGCCATGACAGAATCCAGATACACCACACAGGAAGAGATCGATGACATGCGGCATGAGATCGCCCGCGCCATGGAGAAGAAAAAGGCGGGGAAAAGGCGGTCCAAACGCCTGCCGGCAAGGATTCTAAGCTGGACTGCTTTTATCCTGATCGTGGCCATCCTCCTGTCCGTGCTGACCTCCATCCTGATCGCGAAGAAGAAGGGGCAGACCCCCTCTGTCATGGGTTTTCATCTCTTCCGGGTTGAGACAGCCAGCATGGAGCCTACCCTGACGGTCGGAAGTGTCATTTTGTCCAGGAAACCCCGGGATGCCTCCGATTTGAAAGAAGGCGATATTGTCACCTTCAGCTCCCCCTCGGGAACGCTGGTCACCCACCGGATTTTCCGGGTCCTGGAAGGAGAGGAGGGGGAAATCCGCTACATGACCAAGGGTGACAATCCCATCAATGACCCCGATAGCGACCTGCTCCCGCCTGACGGTGTAATTGCGGTTTTTATCGCGAAGATTCCCCTGACCTGAGGAGGCTTCCATGGCGGATCCTGCGAAAAAATTTGAGGCTTTACTCGATTTTTTTGACGATCTCCTGATCCTGAAAGGGCTGTCCTCCCGGGAACACTTTTTGCCGGCCGGCGGCAAAGTCCAGCCGGTCTTCCAGGAGGTCAGCCTGACAGTGCGGAAAGGAGAAATCTGGGCCTTTTACAGCCCCTCACTTATCACCGTCAAACTCCTGCTGGAAACCGCCTGCAACCTGGCACCTGCTGCCAGCGGCCAACCGATTTTCCTGCAGAAAAAGACCCCCGGAAAAAGGCAGCTTCCCGATAACATCTTCTACATTGACAGCACCGGCATGCTCTATGAGCACATGAACCCCCTGGAAGCGGTCATGCTGGCAACCGCCAAAAAGGAGACGGATCCCGTCATCCGCCAAAATGAGATCTTTGAGACCCTGATCGACCTGGGGATGGGGCACCTTTCCCTGACCCCCATTTATTTCTTGTCAGCGGAGGAAAAAGCCCTGATCGAACTTGTGATCGCCTTCTATTCTCCCAAACGCCTGATGGTTTTCAATCTGCCTGAATGTATCTTTGATGACATCCTCCTGGAAGCCCTTGCCCGCTTGTCAGACCGGATCGCACAGCAAGACCGGGCGCTCATCGTGGGAACCGGTGACGCAGATCTGGTCGAAAAGACCGCCAGCCACGCAGCCTGTATAATTGGAGGTTCCCTGGTCTTCCAGGGAACCGTCGAGGAGCTCCGGCAGTATGACCGGACCCTCATGACCATCCGGGATGAAGAGCTTGAATGGCTCAAGGAAAAACTGACGGAGCTTTACCCCTTCCTCCACTATGAAGCCGATGGAGACCAACTGTGGATCAGCGGGGGATCCGGCTCTTTGACGGATCCTTCGGCCATCCAGGAAACCATGGTTCGCCAGGGGCTTCTTCCCCGGCAGGTCACCCTCAACCACAGGACCGCCCAGCGGGCTCTGCAAGCCCTCGGAGAAGACCATGATCTACCGTAGCAGCTATCTGTCAAAGGAGCTCCAGCAGGCCCGCAGGGGCCGCAGAGCGGGCAGCTGGCGGGTGACTGCTTTCGGGCTCTTTTTGGGGCTTCTCTCCTTCGCTCTCTATTTCATGGCCCAAACCATGACCGAGAGTGTTTTTGCCGAAAGTGTCCCCCAGGTCATGCAGGCCAACTATTTTTCCACCCTCTACATCTACCTTCACGTCGCTGCCGTCATCCATACCATCTACCTGCTGGTTTTCCACGAAGTCATCTTTTTCGGGGACATTGCAAAGAAGGCCTGGTATTCACTGATTCAACTGGGCTACCGGCCTGCCTCCCTGATTCTCTCAAAAACCGCGGCACTTTTCATCTTCACTTTCTACTCATACTCCCTGGGTTTCGGCTTCACCGTCTTCCTCACTTTCTTCCTCAAATACGCTCTGGTCTCAGCCTACATGCCAGCCCTTTACCTGGCCGGCCTGATCGATGTCTTCCTGATCGGAGCCGCGGCCCTCTTTCTGTCAGCCATGCTTAAGACAGCGGTCAACGCCCGCTACCTGACTTTTTTGGCCTTGATCCTGGTCTTTGTTCTCAAGTCAGCCACAGGCTTCAGCCGGATCCTGTCAAACAGCCTGGCCATGCGCAAGATCGAAACGCTTTGGGACCTGGAAAAAAGCATCTATTTCCCCTTGGCCGCCGCCCTGATTCTGATCTTAACCTTGGCGGCAGCCATCCGGGCAGGCCTGCTGACCCGCCGCTATCCCCTGTTTCCGGGCCGCTATGAAGCTGTCTTGAAAGACCAGCCACCGCTGGTCCGGATCAGCCGGACAGGCCGCAGAAAGAAAATCGGCCATCCGTCACGCCCAAGAGGAAAGCAAGTGCTGGATGTGACCATCTCAATCCTGCTGGTGGTCTTCATCCTGGCAGCTATTCTCTTCAATGTGGCCATCCTGGTCCTCAATGCAACCGCCAAAGGAAAAATCGCCTCTTTCGGGGGCGTCATCCCTTACGTCTTTAAGTCCAGCACGATGGAACCTGAAATCAAGGTCAACGACCTGGCCTTCTTCAGGAAATTGGAAGGAAAGACAGCTGTCGAGGCAGGCCAGGTGATCCTTTTTGAACAGGATCAGGAAATCTTCGTTGAACGTGTGATAAAAATTGAAGGTGCGGGGCACTATGCCGTTGACATCGACAACTATCCCCATGAATCTGAATACGAAACCATGGTCAAGACCGTCCTGGAGGAGGAGATCATCGCGATTTACAGCGGTCGGAGCCGGTGGCTGGGTGCCGTCATCCTCTTCGCCAATACCATCTTCGGCAGGATCCTCTTCCTGCTCATCCCCGCCATCCTGCTCTTTTTCCAAAGATCGGCCGCTGATTGGGTGACTCAGAAAAAGAAACCCGCCCGCTGATGATCCCTAGCTAGGCCGCCCTTGCCGTCAAGCAAGCGGCTCAACCTCAACCGCAGTTCCCTTAGCCGACAGCAGGATACTGGATGCCTGTTCGGACATGACCATGTCAAAATCCAGGCCGATCAGGGCATTGGCACCCAGATCGTGGGCTTGTCGGATCAGCCGGAGCTTCATGGATTCTTTGAGCTGACGGACCAGATCGACTACTTCCCTGGCCTCCTTGTTGGCCGATGAAGTAAATAGGCCCGCGATACTCTTGATGGTCAGGCCTAAACCGGCACCGACAATATCTTCATCAAAAATGACATCCAGGTAGCGCCTGATCCGGTAGCCCTCAAAACCGGATTCTGTCGTCACCAAGAAAGAAGCCAGGGCTTCTTCAAACTCAGCTTCTTCTTGCCTGGCTCTTTTCATTCGCTCTTTTCTGACAAGCTGTTCAAGACTTGTCTCCCCTGTAAAGGACTTGCCAACCTCAAAATAGGTCTCCAGGAGTTTTTTTGCCCGATCGGACAGCAGTGGCTGATAAAAGAGCATTTGAAAATAGTTCTGCTCTTTTCGAAAGACAGCAGGATCTCTGGTCTGAAGCAGATCTTTGAGCCGCCGGTTGCAGGTGGGACAGATGCGCTCCTCCTTGTCTTCTTCAGAAAGGGGAAAATCCGCCATCATGATCTTCTTTTCCTTGCCGCAAATGGCACAAACATCCGCCATCGATTGATCCTCCCCCAGTACTTATGCTGTTCTTAAGTCGGTTGCCCGTGATATTTTGTCTTGCGATTTCTTCTTAGGAACCATTGAGCTTATTGTTTCTTGGCCGCGCAAGAGGGATACCCGTTGGCCGCCGAACTGCCTACAATATAAGTCAAAATGCACCAAACAACAAAACCCCGCGACATAGCTGTCACGGGGCATCCTGGTGGGTGATACTGGACTTGAACCAGTGACCCCCTGCATGTCACGCAGGTACTCTAACCAGCTGAGCCAATCACCCGGGCCGTGCCCTAGTTTACACAAAGCGAAGAATACTGTCAAACCAGAAATGGATGCTATCATGACTGAGATAAATGACAATGTAAGCTGGACAGTGAGACAAAAAAAACGTCCAGCTTAATCTGGCAAAGCGACTGTCTCGTTTAATCTGGCAATAGTTGCCATCTTCCTCCCCTAAAACCTTATACTGTCGCAAGAGAAGAACCATGCTCAGGCGGGCCTCCCCTAAGGAGGCTT
>Ga0208694_1000108_pt1 | contig 123539 bp, 111 predicted proteins | sample AD_UKC078_MetaG_FD_184442 | JGI IMG/M metagenome (GOLD analysis project Ga0208694, IMG submission 184442) | Active sludge microbial communities of municipal wastewater-treating anaerobic digesters from USA - AD_UKC078_MetaG (SPAdes) (version 2) | ecosystem: Engineered > Bioreactor > Anaerobic...
ATTCATACGTAATTCTACCTTTCTCATAACTCGATAAATACCTCCATAGACTATAGTATTTATCATAATACATACTTGGGACATTTTCCCGTATTAACACTTAAGACATTATCACGTATTAACCACAGATGTTAAATTTGGTAAATTCACTTGGTTGCATTTTACAAATGATAATGATATTATATGTAAGCAAGTTGTCCACGTAGCTCAGCTGGATAGAGCATCCGCCTTCTAAGCGGACGGTCAGGGGTTCGAATCCCTTCGTGGACGCCATTTGTTATATAACCACAGAAAGTGGTTTTTCTTTTGAAAGATAATTGTAATATAATTAATTTATATTGATGAAAAGTTAATAAATTAGCGCTATGTAATATTGGAGAAACAAAGTGAGCTTTAAAAAAAGATTAACGTTATTAATAGATAAACACAGAAACACAAAAAGAAAATTTTTACTTGTTTTGTTTCTTTTTTTGTTTGTTTATGGATGTACAAATAAGTCTACTTTCAATTATGGAGTATTTTTAGGTATAAATGAAGATGAGGTTGAAAAACTGAAATTATATCAGCTTGTGGTAATTGAACCATCAGAGTTTACAATCACGACTATTGAAAATCTACACATTGATGGAAAGACAGTTTATGGTTATTTAAATATTGGATCAGTTGAAGAATATCGAGAATATTATGCTAGATTTAAAGAGATATTTTTAGGTGTTTATCAAAATTGGCCAGATGAACAATGGGTAGATGTTTCTGCTATAAATTGGCAAAGTTTTATTATTGAAGAGTTAGCAAAACAATATCTTGATTTAGGTATTGATGGTTTCTTTTTGGATAATACTGATGTTTATTATAACTATCCTACAGAAGAAGTTTATCAGGGACTTTGTGCTATTTTGAAAGGTTTAAAAAAATATAATGTTCCTTTAATAATAAATGGCGGAGATATCTTTGTTACAAGGTGTATAAAAGATAAAATAGCTCTTTCTTTATTTGATGGAATAAATCAAGAAACAGTATTTACTGCGATAGATTTTGATAATCAAAGTTTTTATACTCAAAGTGAAGATGAAACAGAATATTTTAAAGAATATCTTAAAAAAGTAAAAGAAAACGGTTTGACTGTATATCTGTTAGAATATGGAGCAAGCCGTAATCTTTCAAAAGAAATAGATGACTATTGTTTAGAGAATGGTTTTTATTGGTACAATGCTGATAATTTTGATCTAAAGTAGTTAAATTAAATTTTTATAATAATTATTTATTAAAAAAGTTTTTAAAACCTTCTTCAACCAAATCATTGAAGGAAGTTTTTTCATAGACATTATTAATTGTTATATCTCCAGAAATAGAAGAAGATTTAACTTTCTCAACTTTGCCATTAATTGAGATATCACCACTTATAGTAGAAGCATTAAGTTTAGAAATAGCACCTCTACTTGTTTTAAAATCACCACTAACGGTAGCTATTGAGCAGGTTGCAGCAAACAAATTAGCAATATTAATATCACCACTGACGGTGGCAAATTTTGCTAAATCAGCTTTGATGTAAATAAAATCACAATCACTGCTGGTGCTACTTAAGGAAAAATCTTCACAGACAAATCCAAAATCTTTGGCATTAATATCAGAGGTGATACTTTTTAATTCAACCTTTTTAAAACTTGTTGTTTCAGGAAAATAAATTGTTATATCTCCGCTAACTCGTTTGAAAAACTTTATTTCTTTTTGTAGCGGTTCAATTATCAGCTCATCATCACTAATAATAGTATTGTAGTAATCAATGGCATTTTTTTCGATATCGATATGAATGCTGTCATCTGCACTAGTTTTAAAAGTTAAGTCACCACCATGAAGTAGTGCTACTTTAAAAAGTTTAAAATGATTGACCGTTTTTTGCTGTTTTAAACCAAAAATTTCATCAATACTGCCAAATCTTGCGACTATTTCTTCTTCACTTAAACCGGCTTCTAAACCTAGTTGATAATGATTTTGATAGGTTTTAATTAGTTCATCAACATTAACGTTATTTTCTTGGGCTTTTTTAGTTAATTCTGCAATAAATTCTTCAAACATTATTTTATCTCCTTTAGCATTTGTTCTGCATCTTCAAAGCTTATTTCATCATTTTTTAACATTTCTAATACTTCGCTTCTTGTTAGAGGATTAGAAATAGATGTTTGTTCAAAACCTAAATTTTGAATAACGGAATCTAACATTTTCCTTACTGTTGGATAGGAAATATTCAATTCTTTTTCAATTTGTTTAATATTTCCAGCATTTTTTAAAAACACTAGTACAAAGTCCTGTTCTTCACTTGACAAGTAGTCAAACTTGCTTAAGGGAAACTCTCCTTGAATATTTGTTTTACAGTTAGAGCAGTGCAATTCGCTAATAACAAGTTTGTTATCGCAAATAGGGCATGTGCCTAATAATCTTTTCTTCATACAATTCACCTCGTTTTCAACAATATAAAACAAACAATTTAAAAAGTCAATATATAAATCAATAATATTAATATAAATGTTAATAAAATTGAAATAAAACTTAAAAAAATTAATTTCACTAATAAAATCATTGGATTTTTTCATAGATTTTACCTTTAATTTACTTTAGTTAATATAATAACTGTATTACAATTTATTTAGAATATATGTTAATAAAAGAATAAAATTATTTATTTGTTAGTGATTAAAAAGAAAAGATGTCTATAAATAGAAAAGTATAAAGGAGACCTTTATGGAAAACGAAAAGAAATCAAAAAATTCGAAATTGGCTAATAATGTTGGTAGCGGAATATCATTTGGTTTGGCTATTGGTGCCGCAATTGGTTTATTAGCAAACAATATCGGTTTATGGATTCCTGTTGGAATGTGTTTAGGAGTAGCTTTGGGTGCTGCTTTTAGCAGTTTAGATTCAATTGAAGAGAAAAAATAAATGTGTAATATTTGATTTTTCTTCTTTATATTAATCCTACCAATTAAAAACCCTCTTAATTTAAGAGGGCTTTTAATTTATGATAAGCAATTAAGACAATCACAAATTTATAATGAATAATAGATTATAGATAAGATAATGAATATAATTTTAATAAGTTTTTTTAAAAAAAGACCACAAAGGAAAATATTGTGCTAAAATATTAGTTAGTCAACACTAACTAATATGAATGAAGCTTAAAGATTGCCGGAAGTTATAAAAAAGTTAAGTCGTAAATAATAGAGTTGGTGAAAAGTTAAAAAGATTTGAGGATGTAGAGCATGAAAGAGAAAATTGCACTTAAGAAAGATATCGATTGGAATAAAATTAGTCTTTTAATGAAAATAGGTTTGCTAGGAGCACTTATAAATCTTGCAGGTGATATGATTATTGGTTGGGGTATCAGAAATGAATGCTTAATAGGGATAGAGGATTTTATTTCTCACTATCTTAAGGTATCTGACATTAGGCTTTTTTGGTCAGCTATTTTGGGTTTAATTGGTGCTCCTGTTTCTACCATTGCTCATTTTGGAGTTTATCAACTTATTAAGCCATTTTCCCAAAAATATAGCAAACTATATAGGAACGGCCTTTTTGGCTGTCTGATTTTAGGAGGTCCTGGTGTTCATATGTCTTCTGTGGCTACTGCTTTTTTTTATAAATATATGACAGTAGTTAGTCCAAATACCGCCTTAGCATCTTCAATAAAGTTTGCTTGCTATTTTTCGTTACCTTTATATATTCCTTTTTTCGCTTTTTTGATTACTGAAACTTATGCTCATTTAAAAGTTATTTCTACTGGATTAAGTCCCTATCCTCGTTGGTGTTGGATATTTTCATTGCCAGTTGGGACATTAATCTTTAGTTTTATAAAATTGTTAGGCAATCATGCAATAGTTAATGCGATAATGGTTGGTTCTTTAACTTTAGGCAATATATGGACGATAGCAGGATTATTGATGATGTTAAAAAAAGCTGAAGAAAACTGGCAAAAAGTTTTCGTCTAGTTATAAAATGGTTACTTAAAATAGAAAGATAGGTTTGAGTATGGAAAAGGTTAAGATAGAAAAAAATACTGTTCAAGAAACATTAATTATTCCTCTATACGGAAGAAAAATGTGTTCTGAAAAATTTCCAAATCTTTATCAGGATGTTTTCGCAAAGAAATTATGTGAAAAATTGGATTATGATTTTTCAGAATTAGAAAAAAAGAAAAACACTTTCTTGTATGAATTTGGTGCTCTTGAAGCTGCTATGCGTCAATTAGGCATGGTGTGGGAAATTAAAAACTATTTAGACAAATTTCCTAATGCAACTATTGTTAATTTGGGTTGTGGTTTAGATGAAACAGGAAAAACTTGTGATAATGGCTTGTGCAAAATTATTAATATTGATTTTTTAGAAGTTATTTCTATTCGTAATCGCTTGATTTGTCCTAATGAAAGAGAAGTTAATATTTCCTGTGACCTAAAAAATTATTCATGGATGGATAAAGTTGATGGTTCTAATGGGGTTATTTTCTTTGCTGCAGGAGTTTTTCACTATTTTAAAAAAGAAGAAGTAAAATCCTTGATGTTAGAACTTTCAAAAAGATACACTAAAGGATGTTTGGTGTTTGATGCTGTTGGAAAGTTAGGATTAAAACTTATGATGAAAACGGCACTAAAAAACATGGATATTAAGGATGTAGAGGGGTATTTTTATGTAAATAATCCATTAAAAGATTTAAATTGGTCTAAAAAAATAAAAATCAGCTCCAAAGGATATATGCTGGGTTATTATGATATGAAGAGTTCAGGCATTCATTTTCTACATCGCTTGCTTGCTAGTATTTGCGATAAAGTATTGAAAATGTCTATTAATCGAATAGATTTTGAATAAAGTTAAGATTATGTAGTTATAATGAATAATATAAGAAAGATAGTGTTGAAATTTTTAGAATAAAAAAAGGATAAGAAACCTCTAAGCAAGTTATATAAATCCTTTCTTTAAAAGATGTATTAATTAGGTCTATTAAATTATGAAGCCCTCTGAAAAGAGGGCTTTTTATATTCATAACAAAGTTATTAAGATAACCACAAGTTAATAATGAACAAGATGTCACTAACCAAGATAATTGGATGTAATTTTAATAGGTTTCCTTTGCAGATTTCAACAAATGTATATAGGAAGAAACCAACCATTACGCCATTTGTGATGCCATAACTTAAAGCCATAAAGCATCCTGCACCCATTGCTGGAAGAGCTTGATCTAAATTAGCCCAATCAATTTCTTTAAATGCTGATAACATCATTACTCCAACAATAATTAATGCTGGAGCAGTAGCTGCTGAAGGGATAGCACTGACAAGTGAAGCTAGTGGTAAGCTTAATAAGAAACATACTCCAACAACAATTGAAACTAAACCTGTCTTTCCACCAGCTCCAATACCTGCTGCCGATTCTACATAAGTTGTAGTAGGTGAAGTTCCTAAAATAGCACCGATAGGAGTTGCGATAGCATCAGCAAATAAAGCTTTGTCCATCTTAGAGCTGAACCCATGACCAGTTTCCATTTTTTCAATATCTTCATCAGTAAAGATACCAGTAGTTCTTCCTGTACCTACAAATGTACCAATAGTATCAAAATTGTCTGAAATAGAGAAAGATAAAATAATTACTGAAACAGAAACAAACCCAGCAGGATTAGCCAATAACTCTTTTAAACCTTGAGTTAGGGCAAGGCCAAACCAGCCTTTATAAGCTGTAAATGCTTCAACAATGTTATAAGTTCCACCCATGGTGGTAATGTTTAATGGAATTCCCACAATTGTAGAAACAACCACACCAATTAAGATAGCTCCAGGAACCTTTTTAATCAGTAAAAAGATTGTTGTAGCTAATCCAGCTAAGAAGACTGCTAATACTTTTACATCCATTGCTGTGTTAATCATTGGAATGCCAATAGAAAAATTAACAAGTCCAATGTTTACAATGCCGATATAAATGATAAAGATGCCAATACCTCCAGCAATAGCATTTTGTAAAAATACTGGGATAGATTTAATAATGTGTTTTCTAATGCTTGTAACAGTGATTAAAACATTAATTAAACCTGAAATTAAAACAATTGCTAGGATAGCTGCTGGACTAAAGCCCAAAGAACTTGATAATAAACCAGCTGCCAGGGAGTTAAGACCCAAACCAGGGGCAGTGGCATAAGGAACATTAGCGATAAGACCCATTAAAATAGTACAGATAGCACTCGATAAAATTGTCGCAATGTAAACCGCTCCACTACCACCATCTAACCCAGAAAGAATAATAGGGTTAAGAGCGATAATGTAGGCCATAGCAGCAAAAGTAGTTAAACCAGCTGCTATTTCAGTGAGAACAGTTGTGCCATTCTCTTTTAGCTGAAAAAACTTTTCCATCATGTATATTCTCCTTTTAAAAAGAGACTATAACATTTAAAAATGATTAAAGTCAAGCAAAAAACAACATATTTTTTAGATATTTATTTTTATAAAAAAAATGTAATTTTTTTCTTCTTTTTCTTTCAGTTTTGATTTAAAGTTTGTTATAATGATTACATCTACCCTTATTTTTTGAGAAGAAAAATAAGGTGAAAATTAATGATAATATATAAGATTTGTAACTTACAATGAATTGTAATTGAGGAAATAAATATTTAAATAAAACATTCTGTTAGAAATAATATATGTTAGGAGGAATTATTGTGACAAAAACAATTACAGTAAAAGGAGTGGGAAAAGTTTCTGTAAAACCAGATTATGTGGTAGTTTCCTTAGCTTTAGAATCTAAAGACAAAGAATATGAAAAAGCGATGAATATTGCTAATGAGCAGATGGATCGTCTTAATAAAACATTAAGTGATATTGGGTTTGAAAAAGAAGACTTGAAAACAACAAACTTTAATGTCAGAACAAATTATGAAAGCAAAAGAGACTCAGAAGATAATTATAAGCAGATATTTGCTGGTTATTTAGTAATGCATGATCTGAAAGTATCCTTTGATTTCGATATGGAGAAACTAGCTAAAACCCTTTCTGCTATTTCAAAATGCATTTCAAAACCTAATTTGTCGATAAGATTTACTGTTAAAGATCCTGATGCAGTCAATGAAGAGTTATTAGTTTCAGCAACAAAAAATGCTAAAAGAAAAGCAAAAACTCTCTGTAAAGCAGCTAATGTTAAATTAGGTGAATTGAAAAAGATTGATTATAACTGGGGACAATTAAATATTTACTCTGATACAAGTTATGATATTGAATATAAGGTTCTATCAGCAGAAAGAGAAAGCAATATTGAAATTGTTCCAGATGATATTAATGCCAGTGATACGGCTACTTTTGTTTGGGAAATAAAATAATTTGAAATTATTAAAGAAGAAGCTTGTTAGAAGCTTTTTCTTTTTGTTTGTTGTTAGAATAATAATAGATTGTGTTATTATTTAATAAATAAAAAAGCCGTTTTAGCTCAGTTGGTAGAGCAACTCATTCGTAATGTGTAGGTCGCAAGTTCAAGTCTTGCAAGCGGCACCATAAAGGGGAAAAAGATATGAAAATAAAAAATGATTTTATTCAGTTAGAAGTTATTGAAAAAGGTGGCGAAATCCAAAGTCTATTATTTGATGGAAAAGAAGTTATGTGGCAAGGCGATCCAAATCATTGGAAAGGGAAAAATCCAACGCTTTTTCCAATAGTTGGTAATACCTATAGTAAATCATATCAAATAGATGGCAAGACATATTCAATGAACAACCATGGTTTTATCAGAGATAACAATTTAGTTTGTATTAAATGCAATGATAATGAAATCATTATGGAGTTAAAAGAAAATGAGGATACTTTAAGTCGTTATCCATTTCAGTTTACTTACCAAATTAAATATTTTTTAGATAAAAATAAAGTTAATATTGATTATCGTATTAGAAATGATAGTGAAAAAGAAATGCCATTTACCTTTGGTTTACATCCAGGTTTTAATGTCTTAAACTTTGAAGATAGCTATTTGAAATATGAAAAGAAAGAAGTTGTTAAACAAATTGTTTTTAATGATGGGTCATTATATGAAAAAGATGTCATGCTAGATAAATGGCAGCTATCTTATGAAGATGTTAAAAAATATCAAACAATCATCTATAAGGGATTAGAAAGTAAATATGTTAAACTTGTTTTAAAAGATTACACAGTTAAAATGGGAATTGAAGGTTTCCCTTATTTTGCCATTTGGACAAGTGATGATGAAGCAATGTTTATTTGTTTAGAACCTTGGTATGGTCATGGTGATTTAGAAAAGGTGGAAGCAGATTTTAAAGATAGAGAAGGAATGATGTCTTTAAAACCCAAAGAAGTTTTTGAAACTGGATACAGTATTGAATTGATAAAATAGAGATTTCTAAAAAAAGAAATCTTTTTTGATATAATTGCGATAAAAACTCCTGTTTAAACATTATATAAGTGAAAGGAATAGTAAAATGACTGATTTTTGTAAACAAAGCATTGATGATGTCCTATTAGATGAATGTCTTGAAGAAATAGCTTCAGATGACATGGATGGATTTAGAAAACTGTATGAATTAACAAGTCATATCTTGTATGGTTTTTCTTTGTCAATTGTTAAAAATGAGTATACAGCTCAAGATTGTTTACATGATAGTTATATAAAAATCATTGAAGCAGCGAAAACATATGTTTCAAAGTCAAAACCGCTAGCTTGGATGCTTACTATAACTAGAAATACTTGTTTACAAAGTTTAAGAGAAAACAGAAAACAGGCAAATCTTACTGAAGAGCAATGGATACTACAAGCACATGAAGAAGATGTAAGTGCAGTTGATAGGGAATTTTTAAATCAATGTTTAAATCAACTAGATGATAAAGAAAGACAAGTTATTATGTTGCATTCTCTAACCGGTTATAAATTTAAGGAGATTGCTCAAATATTAAAGTTGCCTTTATCAACGGTTCTGTCAAGACATAATCGGGCGATAAAAAAACTACAACAAATTGTGAAACAGGAGGAATAAAAAATGACACCAGAAAAAATAAAAGAAAAAATAAATAAAATCGTTCAAAAGATTACCCCAGATATTTCTGAACAGATTATTCTAGATGCAAGAAAAAAGGCATATCAAACAAAAAAAGAAAAAACAAGAAGTTTTTCTTGGAAGCCAGCATTAATATTTGCAATGAGCTGTCTATTATTTGTGACAGTTATTGTAAATAAGCCAGCAACACCTGTTGTGGCAGCAACAATTTCTTTGGATATTAATCCTTCAATTGAAATTACTTTAGATGAAAATGACAAGATTATTGAAATAATTGGAAAGAATGAAGAAGGAATTAGTGTGGTTGAAGATTTAGATTTAGAAGGCTATCAAGTTGAAGCAGCATTAAAGGTTTTGATTGAATCACTGCTAAAACATGGATTTCTAAATGAAAATGCCAACTCTATCTTAGTGACTGTTGATGATGAAGATATCACTGACAGTCTAATGAAAATGATTAATGATATTTTAGTTGAAGATAATTTTGATGGATCAGTTGTCTGTCAAAATTTAAAAGACAATCCAGATTTAGTAAAACTGGCTGAAACATATGGCATTTCAATAGGGCGAGCACAACTAATTACCGAATTAATTGCTTTAGATGAAACTTACAATATTGAAGAGTTAGCAAAACTAAATGTTACTCAATTAAATTTATTGTTAGGAAATCCTGAAAATGCTCTTTCAGGAATAAAGAGAATGGGGCAAGCAAGTCAAAAAGATTATATTGGCGAAGAAAAAGCCAAGGAAATTGCTTTAAGCAGTGTAGGAGCCAAAGAAACTGAAATTTCAGATTATAATATTGAAATTGATTATCGTCATCGTAATATTGTTTATGTAATTAAATTTGTTTATAACAATATTGAATATGTAGTTATGGTTAATGGAACCAGTGGTACTATCTTAGAGTGTGAACAAGAAAATAAACAATATAAATATCAATATGGATACAATAATTCATCAGGTTTAGATGATGAAAATAGTGGTAATAATAACTATGGTCAAGGTAGTAGTAATAATGGCACAAATGGTGGAAAAGGCAATAATAGCTATGGGAATGGAAGTTGCATCGGTCAGAAAAATGTTAAAAGAATTGCCTTAAACCGTGCTAATGCTTCAGAATACAATAATTACAGGTCTGAATTATCTCTTCAAGATGGAAAACGGGTTTATTGTGTTGAATTTGAAGCAAACAACCGTCAATACAAATATGTTATTGATGCTAATACAGGAGAAATCTTGGAGGAAAAATAATCAATAAGATTTGATAAATTCTTAAACCCAGCAGATTTGCTGGGTTTTTATGTTTGGTCATATATTATGTAATTTTTAAGTAAATATATATACCATTCTAATTTAGATTTAGTGTTTTTTATCGTATAATATATTAGGCCACAATCTAGGAGGTTATAAATATGATAGAAATTAAAAATGTCTCTAAATCATATACAAAAGGAAAAAAATCAGTCGACAGTTTAAATTTGACAATTAATAATGGCGAAATATTTGGCTTTTTAGGTCCTAACGGAGCTGGTAAGACAACTACAATAAAAATGATTACTGGTATTTTAGATGCAGATGAGGGTGAAATATTAATTGATGGTTATGATATTGATAAACAACCAATGGAAGCGAAAAGACAATTTGGCTTTGTTCCAGACAATCCAGATATCTTTTTATCTTTAAAGGCGATTGAATACTTAAATTTTCTTTGTGATATTTATGATGTAGTAGAAAGAGAAAACAAAATAGTAAGTTTGACTAAAAAGTTTGAAATATATGATGTTTTAAATAATAAATTGGAATCTTTTTCTCATGGTATGAGGCAAAAGATAGTTTTAATTGGTGCACTATTGCATAATCCTAATAACTGGATTTTGGATGAGCCAATGACAGGATTAGATCCAAAGAGCAGTTTTGATCTAAAAGAAATGATGAAAGAACATGCTGATGAAGGGAAAACGGTCTTTTTTTCAACCCATGTTTTAGAAGTGGCAGAAAAAATGTGTGATAGAATTGGCATTATTTCTAAAGGAAAATTATTGTTTGTTGGAACAGTAGAAGAAGCAAGAGAACAGTTTGCTAAAGAAGGAAGTTTAGAAAAAGTATTTTTGGAGATTACAGAAAATGCTTAAACGTATCTTTTCTTTAACTAGAGTTTTAATCAAAACCAACATCGGTGCTGCAATAGCAAAGCAAACTGTGGGCAAAAGAAAAATTTTTACCATACTTTTATTAGTGTTTGCTTATGGCTATCTAATTTTTATCGCTGGGGCTTTTTCTTATGGCGCTATTACCACTTTGATGGTTGTCAATCAGCATTCAGCCTTTATTAGTCTAATTTGTCTAATTAATATTGTCAGCAGTTTATTTGAAACCTTTATTACCAGTTCTAATGTTCTATATTTATCTAAAGATAATGATTATTTGTTGCCTTTACCATTTATGCCTTTTGAAATTGTGGCTAGCAAAATAAATACCTTACTGACATTTTCATATTTTTCGGAAGTCTTTTTTGGACTGATTCCGTTAATTGTTTACGGTTATCTAACAAAAGCATCACTTCTGTTTTACATCTTTGTGATTGTTGTTTTGATAGTCATTCCATTTGTTCCAGTTTTTTTGGCAACTCTAGTAATTATGATAGTTATGCTGTTTGTCAATATGTCAAAGCATAAGTCTCTATTTCAAACTATCGGTATAATTATGATTATGGTTACAACAATGTCAATCAGTATTTTTATGTCAAATAATGCTAGCAGTCAACAGGATTTACTGATTGTTTTTAATAAAGTTAATGGTTTGGCACAATCGCTATACCCATATTTTCCAACTTTGAAATTTGCCAGTGAAGCTTTGATTAATACTTCCTTTGTTTCGCTGTTTCTGCTTATTTTGATAAGTGCAGTTTCTTATGTCGTAATGATATTGGTTAGCAATAAAATCTACTTCAAGGGAGTGGTTGGAAGCAGTAGTACTGGTAGTTACTCTAAAAAGAAGGTTGATAAAAAAGACTTTGTTAAAGGAAGCCTGATTGTAAGATATGTCGCCAAAGAATTTAAATGCCTGATTAGAAAACCAGTTTATTTTACCCAATGTGTTTTGCCAAGTTTAATGTTGCCAGCAATTATGGCCTTTACTTTTAGTCAGGTAGCTGGAGGTATCGATAAATTAGCTACTGATAGTTCGCAAATAGCCATTTTTGATATAGGTGGACAGGTCACATTTTCAGTTTTGGTTTTAATAAGTATCTTTATGTCAATGTATACCTATATCAGTATTACAGCAGTAAGTCGAGATGGTGGTGGTGCACTATTTATGAAGTATATCCCGATACCTTTCTATCAACAGTTAATCTATAAATGTGTGCCAGACATATTGCTTACTTTTATTCCAAATTGCATAATGTTTGTCTTTGTATCTATATTGCTTAAATTTCCGATTTTACCAGTAGTGTTGGCTCTTGTTATTTTTGCCATATTTGCCATTGGACGAAGTTTTTTTGGCATTATAATTGACTGCAAAAATCCAAAACACAACTTTACCAGCGAATATCAGGTTGTTAAAAGTAATCCTTCAATCTTTTATGATATAGCATACAACTTTGTGTTACTAATTCCATCAGTATTATCTTTAATATTCTTATCCGATTTACCTTTAATGGTGGTATTTCTTATAAATTTTTTGATTCATGGAGCCTTAAGTTTTGGTTTATATAAATATATTGAAAATAAAGACTTTGAACTTGCCCAAAAGATTTATTAAAAGTCAAAGAGATTTGTTATAATTATTAATAGGTAATGATTATGAACAAAGAACTCATTGAAACAATTAAACAAAAAGCTTTGCTAGATAAAATTCCAATTATGGAAGATGAAGGATTAAACTATGTTATTAATTATTTAAAAGATAATAACATTGAGTCTCTTTTAGAGGTAGGAACAGCTATTGGGTATAGTAGCATTTGTTTTGCCAGCAGTAATCCAAAGCTAAAAATCATAACTTTAGAAATTGATGAAGAAAGATATAATCTTGCCAAAGAAAATATAAAACTGGCTAATTTAGAAGAAAGAATAACTGCAATTTTTACTGATGCTAGAGAATATGATTTAAATGATAAATTTGATGTACTGTTTTTGGATGGACCAAAAGCTCATAATCAAGAGCTTGTCGAAAGATATTTAAAAAATTTAAAAGAAGATGGAATTATCATTGTGGATAATGTTTATTTCCATGGCTATATTGATAATCCAGATCTTATTAAGAAAAAAAGACTTAGACCACTGGTTGAAAAACTAGCTAAGTTTAGAGAATATATGTTAAATCATCCTAGTTTTGAAAGTGAATATATAAAAATAGGAGATGGCTTACTAATTTGTAAAAGGAGAAAAAAAGATGGCTAATAGAAGAGGTTTTGTAGATTTTTTAAATAAGAGTAGTTCAACATATCATGCTGTCAGCGAAGTTGAGCAACAGTTAATTGAAGCAGGTTTTATTAAACTAAAAGAAAATTCAACCTGGATATTAGAAAATAATCGTTACTATTATGTGGTTAGAAATCAAAGCACTTTGATTGCTTTTAAGATTCCTGAAATAGCTAATGTTAAATCAGTGAATATTATCGCTTCGCATTCAGATTCTCCTTGTTTGAAAGTAAAGCCTGTAGCGGATATTAAAGATGATAAGTATAACAGAATAAATGTTGAAGTTTATGGAGGAGTTCTTTTATCAACTTGGCTAGATAAACCATTAGGAATTGCTGGAAGAGTAACAGTTAAAGAAAATGGTGTCATTGTAAGTCGTTTGTTAGATTTTAAAGAAGATGTGGCAATAATTCCTAATGTTGCTATTCACCAAAATAGAGAAGCTAATAATGGCTATAAGTGGGATACTAAAGTTGATTTATTTCCAATTATGGGATTAGAGCCAACAGAAGATTATTTTAACAATTTATTAAGCAAGAAACTTCTTGTAAATAAAAAAGATATTTTAGCTCATGATTTATATTTCTATAACCGTCAAAAGGCTATTCTTTGGGGGGAAAATCAAGAGTTTGTTTCGGGTGGAAAATTGGATAATCTAGAAAGTATTTATACTTCTTTAAAAGCATTTTTGTTAGGATATAGTACTAATTCACTAAATGTGTTGGCTATCTTTGACCATGAAGAAATTGGCTCTATGACAAAGCAGGGCATGGCATCTAATTTTTTAAGTGATGTAATTGAAAGAGTGTTTGCTAGTTTCTATTATGTAAATAGTGATATCAAAGCGATTTTAGCCAATTCATTTTTATTAAGTGCAGATAATGGTCATGGTGTTCATCCAAATCATCCAGAAATGTATGATTCAACAAACCAAGCTTACTTAAATAAGGGAGTAGTAATTAAAACAAGTGCTGCTCAAAGGTATGTTTCTGATGCCATTTCGATTGCTATTGCCAAAGAGTTGTGTCATAGAGCTGATGTTCCATATCAGTTGTTTGCTAATATCAACGACTCAAAAGGGGGAACTACTCAAGCAGCAATTTCAACTATCAACTTACCGATAAATATGATTGATGTTGGTGTGGCTCAGTTGGCGATGCATTCTTCTTATGAAACAGCTGGAAGTTATGATATTGATTATATGATTAATTTCATGTTGGAGTTTTATAATAGTACAATTATTGTTGATGAAAATAGATATTTCATTTCTAAATAAATAAAAAGCAGATTCTTGAGAGAGTCTGCTTCAGTTTTTAATAATTAAGCCCAAAGATCAAATGGATAGATATCGTCTTCTTTATATTGAGCGATTTTGTTTTGAACTTCTTCTTTATCTTGTGGGTAAGTAACACCAAACCATTCAGCAGTAGTAGACATTACTTTTACATCAGCTTTTTTATTTTCAACGATGTGAGCTACTGAAGTTGGGATTACTAATTCACTTTTTTCAACTTCAAGTTTCTCTTTTAAGAAGTTGATAAAATCTTCTTCCATTAGTGGAAAGACAGCTGGTGTAAAGCCCCAATAATTCATTGAACAAATACCATCCTCAAGTTTAACTTCTTCGCCATTATCAATTTGATAAGCTACGCCATCTTTTCTAATGATTTTTTGATATTCTTCTATATGCTCTAAGTTACCCTTATCATCTTTTTTGCAGATAGCTCTGGTAACAGCTCCATTATCAGTTAAAGTTTTAGTTAATTGATAGCCAACCATCCCAAATAGTTGGTCGTTAACCTCATTTTTTAGGAAATCATACATGATTTTATATGATTCCTTACCATAGAAGTCATCAGCATTAATAATCATAAATGGTCCATCAATATATTTTTTAGTGCACAATAAAGCGTGAGTTGTTCCCCAAGGCTTTGTTCTATCTTCTGGGCAAATGAATCCTTCTGGTAAATCATTAACATCTTGATAAGCATAAACTACATCCATAAAAGGTCTAACCTTAGCGCCAATATTTTCTTCAAATAATTCTTCATGCTCTTCTCTGATAATTAAGATAACTTTTCTAAAGCCAGCTTGATAAGCATCATAAATAGAAAAGTCAATAATACTTTCTCCATTATTACCAACGGTGTCAATTTGTTTTAATCCACCATACCTACTTCCTAAACCAGCAGCTAATATTACTAACACAGGATCTTTCATTTATTAAACCTCCATACTCACCTTATCTATTTTACCTATTTTTTCTTTCATAATCAAGAAATGACTTGTAATAGAGGTCAATAAATAGTAAAATACTAATAGAGTTATAAGAAGGGATCAGCTAAAATGAATGAAATGTTTGCTGTTAAGGGCACACAACTTGGCAGAGTATCTAGCCACCATATGGTGGTGATTTTTAGCTCTAAAGGAAGAAATAAGATGCTTTTTTGATGGAAGCGTCTTTTATTTACAATAATTGATTAGAAAACAGGAGGTAAAAGGCTTATGGACCAATTAGAAAGAGTGTTTTTTGATGCAGCGGTTGATAATAATATAAATGTTGTAAAAAAAGCAATTGAAGAAGGTGTAAATGTTAATGTAAAAAACCAACAAAAAAGAACAGCCTTGATGCGTTGCGCTAAAAGAGGAAGAATCCAAATGACTAGACTGCTTTTAGATAGTGGTGCTAGTGTTGATTTAAGAGATTATCATGAGAAAACAGCGATAATGGGACCTTGTCAGAAAGGACATTACGAGATAGTTCAAATGTTACTTGCTGCTGGAGCAGATGTAAATGCTAAAGACTATAAAGGCAATAATTCTCTAATGCGAGCAAGTTTTTATGGCTTTGAAAATATTGTGAGATTATTGTTGCAGTATAAAGCTAATCTTGATGATCAAGATGATAAAGGTAGAACAGCTTTAATGGAAGCTTGTTCAACAGGAAATATTGCAGTAATTGATGTTCTGTTATCACGTGGCGCAAATATTGATTTACAAGATGAGATGGGATGTACGGCATTAATGAGAGCTGCTTATGCAGGTTTTGAGGAATTAATCAAATTGTTAGTAAGCAACAAAGCAGATATAAATGTCGAAGATAGAGAAGGCAGAAAAGCTTATGATTATTACATTACTAAAGGAAGTAATGAAGAAATAAAGAAAATTTTAGTTTAGGGGGAAGAAATATATTATGAAAGAATATCCAACTGATTTTATTAAAAACGTTGCAGTACTGGGTCATACTGGTGCTGGGAAAAGTGAAGTGTTAGAGTCGATTTTATATAATAATAAAATCACTGATCGCTTTGGAAAAGCCGTTGATGGCAATAGTATCATTGACTATGATACAGAAGAAATTAAAAGAGGAATGACAGTTTATTCTTCTTTAGTACCGATTGAATGGAAAAATTATAAGATTAACTTTATTGATACACCAGGTTATGTTGACTTTGCTGGCGAGCAGGTTGCTTCACTATCAGTAGCTGATTCAGTAGTAATTGTTGTCAGTGCTAGGGAAGGCGTACAGTCTGGTACAATGAAAGCCTACAGACAAGCATTAGCCAAAGATTTACCAGTAATATTTTTTGTCACTAGAGTTGATGAAGAGCATGCTGATTTTACTAAAACAGTTGCTGAACTTGAAAGAAGATGCAAAGCTGTACCACTAGTACTTCCAATTATGGATGGCGGAAAAGCAACAGGTGTAGTTAATATTATTACTAGAAAAGCAACAATTAATGGTAAGGATGCAGAAATTCCTGCCAACTTTGTTGATCAAGTTGAAACTGGTCACTTTGAACTGTGTGAAGCAGTTGCGATGACTGATGATGCTTTAACAGAAAAATTCTTAATGGAAGAAGATTTTACAGCTGAAGAAATGATTGCTGGTGTTTCTCACGGTTTAAGAGATGGTAGCATTAGGCCTATTTTATGTGGAAGTGCAATTTCAAATGTGGGTTTGGATACTTTATTAGATACAATTATTAATTACTGTCCGTCATATTCAGAAAAAGGCACAATCACTGATGTTAATGGTGTTGAAGTAAAAACATCAAGCGATGAGGACTTTAGTGCTTTCGTATTTAAATTGGTTAGTGATAATTTTGCTCAAGCTTCATATGTAAAAGTAATGAGTGGAACCTTAACTGCTGATACAGCGATATATAACTCTAATAAATCTGAAAATGAAAAAATGGGTAACCTAGTATTAATTAGAGGTAAAAATCAAATAAAAGTTGATAAGTTAGAATGTGGTGATATTGGTGCAATTTTAAAATTACAAGATACTGATGTTAACCATACCTTAGCAACAAAGGCTAATCCAATTCAGTACAAACCGATTGACTTTCCACAAGGTATGTTAGGAAAAGCAATTTGGCCTAAAACAAGAAATGATGAAGATAGATTATCAAGTGGTTTATCAAGATTAGCTAGTGAAGATAAGAGTATGTTATTAGTTAACAATACTGAAACTAGAGAACAAGTTTTATATGGTCTTGGTGATCAGCATATTGACATTATTGTCAATAAATTAAAATCAAGATATAGAGTTGAAGTTGATTTGACTGAACCAACAGTTCAGTATCGTGAAACAATAACTGGTACTTCAGAAGCTCAAGGCAGACATAAGAAACAATCTGGTGGAGCAGGACAATTCGGTGAAGTTTGGATTAGATTTGAACCAAATCCTGAACAAGATGAAATGGTTTTTGAAGAAGAAATTGTTGGTGGAGCAGTAAGTAAAAACTACTTCCCAGCTGTGGAATCAGGATTAAGAGAAGCTATGAACAAGGGTGTTTTAGCGGGATTTAAAGTGGTACAGGTTAAAGCTACTTTATATGATGGTTCAATGCATCCAGTTGACTCAAAAGAAGTAGCATTTAAGGCAGCAGCTAGATTAGCTTATAGAAAAGGTATGCCAGAAGCTAAACCAGCACTGTTAGAACCAATTATCAGAGCAGAAGTACAAATCCCTTCAGATTATGTTGGAACAATTTATGGTGACTTCTCTAAACGCAGAGGAATGATTATGGAAAATAATGCGATTGATGAAGAAACAACTGTTATTATTGCTGAAGTTCCACAAGCAGAAATGATGAGCTATGCTACTGAACTAAGAAGCATGACTCAAGGTAATGGCTCTTATGTACAAGAGTTCTTAAGATATGAAAGAGCTCCAAAGGATGTTGCTGATAGAGTTATTGCTGCAGCTAAAGCAAGACTTGAAGAAGATGATGAAGATTAATCTTCAGATTAAAGTAACTAAGGCGTAGAAATACGCCTTTTGTCTACAATGGGTAAAGTAATAGCAAAAAGCATCTTCAATGATTGGTTGTAAGTCTTTTTCTTTTGAAGGGGAAATGGTAAAATTAGTGCATGAAAAAATTAGTTATGTTGTTAATTATTTCATTGACAGTATTAGGGTGTCAAAAAGAAAAATTTATTGATTATCAAAAGCCAGCTGGTAATATTTCCGATATGAGTGGTTATGATGGGCTTGCCAGTGAACAGTTTTATGATATTACGGTTGATGAGATTTTAGAAAAAATAAAAAACAAGGAAACATTCATTGTCTATTTTGGCTATGAAGATTGCCCTTGGTGTAAATGTGTGGTGCCTATTTTAAATGAGGTATCAATTGAAAAGGAAATGCCTATATATTATTTAGATTTTCATAAAAGCATTAACAGTGAAAATTATCAAGGGATGAAACAAATTAGTGAGTTTTGTGGCAATAATCAAGAAGGTTTAGAAGAAGGACAGTTTTCTTTCTTTTTCCCAACTGTTATGTATGTAAAAATAGGACAACTATATAAAGTTCATGTTGGAACAGTTTCTGGACATAATGGTTTTGAAGATCCTTTGGAAGAAAAACAAAAAGAAAGATTAAAGTATCAATATAATAAAGAATTTGAAGGTTTATTAATTGTTGAATAAAATAATGATTTACATAAACATTGAAAATCCTTTATAATGAAATTAATAAATATTGAAAGGTAGTTTGTTTTATGGGTAGTAGATTTAAAAGAAAAATTTTTATCATTATTACTATTCTGATGATGTTATGTTCAATACCAAAAGTACTGAAAGCTGCACCCGTAGTTTTTAATGTTAGTAATAGGACACAGTTTCTGAAAGCAATTTATGATATAAATAATGGTGAAGAAAGTGATTATATTATAAGTTTAAAAGCTAACATTAATATTTTAACCACGGATATTATTGAACTGACAAGAGGTAATACTACAATACTGGGTAACGGACATGAAATTTTCAACATCTATGGTTTTGAGGTTTATTCTGATGATCCTGCTGTTGCTAAAACAACCTTAACTTTAGGTCAACAAGATGGCAATAATATCTTAAAGATAAAAGGCACTTATACTGGAACTGGTTCTCCAGACAGTATGTTTTATGTGAGTAATGGCAGCATCTTAAATATGCATCAAGGTGTTGAGATATATGACAGAAAGATACCACTTGTTGAATATGAGGGTTTTATATTCTATATTGAATCAGAATCGATTTTCAATATGTATGGAGGCTCAATCAAAAACTGCCTTATTGCAAAAACTACAAATGCAGGTTGTGCAATGATATTTGTCAATAATGCAACATTTAATATGTCTGGTGGAGAGATAAGTGGTAATACCGTTCAAGATTCACCCGTTGCTGATAATGATTGGGCAATATATTCAGCAGCTCTCATATCTAAAAACAGTGATATAACTATCACTGGTGGTAAGATAATAAACAACAAAATTATCTTGAATAGTACTAATAGTTCTGGTGATGGGTGCGCTTTGTTCATTTACAGGTCAACAGTAAATATTTCTGATGTTAACATTTCAGGCAATGAAATAATCGGAAATAAAGTAGGATGTGAAGGTGGAGGTATTTATGCCTTTGAATCGACACTTGTAATTGACAATAGTGTAATTACAAATAACAAAGTTTCATCAGAGTATGGTAGTCGTGGTGGAGCTATTTCTACCAGTTATACTGATTTAACGATTACTAATTCACTGGTGGCTTTTAATACAGCAACTAATGGAGCATCAGATATATACTTTTTAGGGTTTAATCCTGGCAGTAAATTATATTTGCCAGTTGCCAGTTCGATGAATACAAAACAAACTAATCCTTATATGAATTTAATAACAGGTTGGTACAAAGATAACGATGATAATCGCTGGAGCATGACCAATCCAAGCGTTATTGAGTTTACGACTCTACAAAATGATGCTTTGATAGGTGAATATAATTTAGTAGCTGGCTATAAGAAAGCAGAGCTTATAACCTATAATTCTAATGGTGGACAAGGTGAAGATTATTATCAAAATATTGGTGCTAATATCTTGGCGTTAGATAATGCTATTGTTGGTTTTACAAGAAATAAATATGAGTTTACTGGTTGGAATACTGAAGCTGATGGAAGTGGCATTTCATATGCAGCTGGAGCAAGTTTACCACCAACCGATTTGGGATTTATCTTATACGCTCAGTGGAAAGCTAAACCGTTAACTCCAGATACAGGAGATAGATTTAATCAAAATGTCTTTATGTTTTTGATGATATTATCTGGTTTAGGATTAGTTGCTTTAACTAAAAAATATAAAAAGAAAGAAAATAATTAGAGTAGTTTAAATTAATAAAAAGGAAGTAATTAGATATTTGAAGTAAGATGATAAATTATACTTTGAAATTACTTCTTTTTTCTTTTTTGATTAATGTGAGTAGTTATAAAATAAGATTATTGAAAATTGAAAAAACAATAAAATATGTATGCTATAATATTGAAAAGGAGATATCTTGATGAAAAAGATTTTGTTAGTAATTCTAACTCTTTGTTTATTAGGTGGTTGTTTTAAGTTTACTAAAGGCGAAGTAAACACTAAAAGAGCCAAGGATGTCTTAAAGATGTTTGAAAATAAGGAAAGCTTCATCTTGTATGCTGGAAGTAATGATTGTAATACTTGTAATGATTATCGTCAGGTTTTACAAGAATTAATCAAGAAATATGAAATTGAGATTATATATTTGAATACTAAAGTAAGCGAAGATGAGGAGATTATAAATACATTAACTTATGATTATTTGTATCGCTTGTATATGCTACCTTCAACATATTTAATAAAAGATGGTAAAACAATCGATATGAAAGAAATCTATATGGAACTTGAACAGTTGGAAGAGTGGTTGAAGCAATATGAATACTTACCAGAATAATGACATTATTACAGTAGCTCTAAATGAAAAAGAAGTAATTAACCAGCTTCAGCATTTAGGAGTTCAAGAAGATATGTGTTTAGAGGTACATGTATCTTTTAATAGTGTTGGAACTGTAATTGGTGGTCCAACCACTTTTGTTGATGCCTTATTAAAAACAGTAGGTGAAAATGGAACAATAGTTATGGCAAGTCAAGATCATAATAATAGTGAACCATTATTTTGGGAAAATCCTCCAGCTGAAATAAGGTTAATGAATAAAATTCGTGACAATACTCCAGGATATGATATTTATACTTCTGGTCATCATTTGATGGGTATTGTAGTTGATAATTTAAGAGTGAGAAAGTCAACTTATCATTCTTATCATCCAAGTTGTGGATTTATTGCCAATGGCAAGGATGCCAAGTATTTAATGGCCAATCAACCTTTATCTTTTCCACTTTCTATGGATTCACCTTTAGGTAAGATGTATGAAAAAGAAAACAGTTATATTTTACTGATTGGAGTGAATTATAATAGAGCAACAGGTCTGCACTTAGGAGAATATTTATCAGATTGTAGAAATATCATTTTGCAAGGTGGAGCAGTGAAAAAAAGTGGAGAAACTATTTGGAAAAAATATTTAGATATAGAACTAGATAGTAGCGAGTTTATTGAAATTGGCAGAGAAATGGAAAAAAGAAAGATGGTTCGCGTTGGTAAAGTTGGTAATGCAGTATGTCGCTTATTCAGGTTTGCTGATGCAGTGAATTTTGTAAGAGATTATTTAAAGGGGAGAAGGTATTAATATGAAGTTTGAGGGAATCATATTTGATATGGATGGCATAATATTAGATTCAGAAAGATATGCTGTGGAAATTTTCAAGGAAATTTTTGCGGATCTAAATAAAGAATTTACAGAGAAAATATTTAAATCAGTATTAGGAGTTACTATTGAAGCTGAAAATAAAATACTTCTGGATTATTTTGGCAGAGAAGAAGATGTTTTATATTTTAGAGAAAAATATAATTTATTAATGGAAAAAGCTTATGCTGAAGGGAAAATACCTTTAAAAAAAGGTGCTTATGAATTGATAAATTATTTGAAAGAAAAAAACATTCCCTATGCTTTAGCTACGTCTTCGCCGCTGGAAAGAGTTGCAGTATGTTTTAACAATACAGAATTTGGATTAAATCCTTTTGAGTATGTAGTTACAGGTTGTGAAGTGGAAAACTCAAAGCCAGCACCAGATATTTTCTTAAAGGCAGCTAAGTTGATGAATCGTGATATCAAAAAATGTTTAATTATTGAAGATTCTTTTAATGGAATTAGAGCAGCCCACGCTTCTGGTGCCACTGCTTGTATGATAATTGATATTTTACCTCCAACAGAAGAGTTGATGGAAATAATTGATGTGATTAAAGAAGATTTATTTGAAGTGAAAAGAATGATTGAAAACAGTTTTTTAACCGAAAAACAGTTGGCCAGTTATTTCGACCATACAAATTTAAAATCATTTGCAACAGAAGAAGATTTCAAAAAACTGTGTCAAGAAGCAGATGATTTAGGATGTAGTATGGTAGCAATAAATTCTTATCCAGTTAAAATATGTAAAGATTATTTAAAGGATAGTAAAGTTCGTGTTGGAGCTGCCATCTCCTTTCCTTTAGGACAGACAACAATCGCAACTAAAGTTCAGGAAATACTGAATGCTATTAAAGATGGGGTTGATGAAATAGACTATGTCGTTAATATTGGTAAAGTAAAAGAGCATAATTTTGATTACATCAAAGATGAGATGCAACAGATTGTTAAAGTCGGTAGAGAAAATAATATATTAATCAAAGTTATCTTTGAAAATTGCTATTTAACTGATGAAGAAAAAATTCAATTGTGTCATATTGCTAAAGAAGTTAAACCCGATTTTATAAAAACCAGTACAGGTTTTGGTACAGGTGGAGCGACTTTAGAGGATGTTAGATTAATGGTTAGAGAAGTAGATGGAATAGTTAAAGTAAAAGCGGCTGGAGGTATAAGAGATTTAAAAACAACTTTAGAATTTATTGAAGCTGGAGCCCAAAGAATAGGTACTAGTTCAGCTGTTAAAATTATTGAAGAATTTAAAGAGAAAAACTAAAATGAAAAATATCAGCTTAGCCATTTTAGCCCATGTTGATGCAGGAAAGACGACACTTAATGAGTGTCTTCTTTTTCATGGTGGAATCATCAGGAAAATGGGAAGGGTTGATCATCAGGATTCTTTTTTAGATTTCGATAAAATGGAAAAAGAAAGAGGTATTACCATTTATAGTAAAATGGCTAATTTTAAATATGATGATACTAGTTTTTATTTAGTTGATACTCCAGGACATAATGATTTTTCTAGTGAAATGGAAAGAAGCTTACAAGTGGTTGATGTAGCTATCTTAGTAATTAGTGGTTTAAATGGAGTTGAACCACACACCCTAACGATTTTTAATTTGCTTAAATATTACAATATTCCAACTTTTATCTTTGTAAATAAGATGGATATAGCATTAAAAGGCAAAGAAGAACTATTAGAAGAGATTCAAAAAGATTTAGATGAAAATTGTTTTGATTTCACAAAAAAAGATTTAATTGAAAACCTAGCCTTAGCTAGTGAAAAAACTTTATTGGAATATGAAATAAGTGGAAACATTTCTCAAAAAACAATAACTAAAAAAATTAATGACAGAATTATTTTCCCAGTTTATTTTGGTTCGGCTTTAAAAAATGAAGGTATCGACACATTTTTAGCAGGACTAAATAAATATACTGAGAAAAAGATTTATCCTCAGGAGTTAGGATTAAAGTTTTTTAAGGTAAATTATGAATTAGATGGCACAAGGATTTGTTATTGTAAAGTAACAGGTGGCAAGTTAAATGTTAAAGATAGAATTAATGAAGAAGATAAGGTTGACCAAATACGTCTTTATAATGGGCAAAAATATGATTTACTTTCAAGTGCCCATCCTGGAATGATTGTAGGATTAAAAGGATTGAATACTATAATGGCCTATGATGTTATTGGTGACGACGAAAGTAAGAAACCAACCTTAAATGCCTACATGAACTATAAAGTAAGTTATCCAGAAGGTGCTGACAGCAATTATCTTTTGAAGCAACTTCAAATGTTATCGCAAGAAGACCCAACTATAAAAATTAGTTACCAAGAGCAATTAAAAGAACTAAGGCTTTCTTTAATGGGAAAAATTCAAATTGAGGTAATTGAAAACACTATTTTTGAAAGAACAGGAATAAAAATTAGATTAGAAGAAGGATCAGTTTTATATAAAGAAACTATTATCCAAGAAGTTAATGGATATGGTCATTTTGAACCTTTAAAACATTATGCTGAAGTACATTTAAAGTTAGAACCTTTAGAAAGAGGAGAGGGTTTAATATTTGAAAGTGATGTATCTACAGATATTCTATCTTCCAACTGGCAAAGACTTATATTAACTCATCTACAAGAAAAGCAGCATATTGGTGTATTAACAGGTAGTGCCATTACTGATGTAAAAATAACTTTAATAAATGGTAAAGGTCATTTAAAATATACTGATGGTGGAGATTTTAGAGAAGCTACCAATCGAGCGGTTAGACAAGGTTTAAAAACAGCTGAAAGTATTTTGCTGGAACCTTTTTATGATTTTAGAATCAATGTAAAAAGCGAGTATTTAAGCAAACTTTTATATGATTTAGAAACAGTTGGTGCTAATTTTACTATTGAACAAGTTGAAGAAGATTTAATGTTAGTTGTTGGCAGTGGTCCAATTAGGAAAATGCAAAACTATCATGATAAATTATTATCATTAACATCAGCTACTGGAAAAATGATTCTTTCTTTTAAAGGATATGATATCTGTGCTGACCAAGATGAAAGAGTAGAAGAAATAGGCTATGACAGTGAAAATGATGTAGATAATCCTACTGGTTCAATATTTATTTCTCATGGTGCAGGATTTTATGTGCCATATAACTATGTAGATCAATATCTGCATATAAAACCACAAAGGAATACAGATTTTGAAACTATTTATAGTGCAACTACAAGAAGCACAATTACTGATGAGGAATTAAAAAGAGTAACTGCAGCAGCTACAGGCAGAAACAAGAAAGAAAAGAAAATGATCCGCAAAAAAAGAGTTGATGATAACGAATCATTTTCTAAAACTAATATTGTCCCTAAAATTAAAAAACCATATTTATTAATAGTGGATGGATATAATTTAATGCATTCATATCGTGATGACAGGGCTGTTTTTAATTTTGATGGAGCAAGGGATAAAGTAATAAATGATGTAGCCAGTTATGCTGGTTATAGAAACTTTAAAGCGATAGTTGTCTTTGATGCTTATAAAACAGATGAAGTGATTTCTAGAAAAATAAAAAGTGATATGATTGAAATTGTATATACCAAAGCTAATGAAACAGCAGATGCATATATTGAGAAAAAAGTTCATCAAAGTAAGAATAAATACGATATTATTGTTGTTAGTTCCGATTTTGCAATACAGAATATGGTTCTAGGTGATGGAGCAATTAGAAAAAGCAGTAGAGAATTTATGTTAGAGTTAAAACAATTAAATGATAAAGCTAAAGAATATTTAAAGTGATTAGTACTTTTTCTTTTATTGTTGTATAATATGGAATGTATAAAGGGCTGTTTTTGGAAATAATAAAAATTAAAACTTTTAAGAAGTCAAATTCTTTTAGTAGTTAATAAAAAATCCAAGTTAAGCTTTTATTAAGATTTTCGGTTATATAATTTTGTCATAGAAAGGGGAGGTGTTGGCTATGAGAAATAAGTTTAAACTTACTAGACTTCAGAATGTTAAATTGGTCAATGAAAAAATCGTTGATTATGTTTACAATGCTCTTATCTTAGCAAGATATGAAATTGAGTATGATGAAGTAGCAGAGCTTTTAGAAAATAATAAAAGAGATAGTGAAGTAGCTATTGCTGCAGATAACTTTAAAGAAACTTTCTATCATATTCTAAATAATCCAGAAGAACAGGCCGATGCTGACTTTTTGTTAAAATTACATGATATGTTAATGAAAGATTTAAATGTTGGAGTTAAAACTGAACTGACAGAAGAGCAGAAACAGGAGTTAGCTGCGATGATTAATCAACCTACTAAAGGATGTACTGAAATAGCTATTGATGCGATGTTATTTTTATTGGAGAAACATCTATTTTCTGATGGTGATGTTAGAGTTTCAATCATGTTTGCTAACAAGATTATGATTGATAATGGTTGTGGTGTGATAACGGTCAGTGATTATAACAAACAAAATTTTAGAGAATTACTAAAAGAATTCCATCAGATAAAAGATTATAAGAAATTTAAACATTGGATTTTCAGTAAATGTATTTCAGGGATGAGAGTAGAGTATTGATATTGGTAAATAGCAGGGCTTAAAAGCCCTTTTTTATTGAGATAAATAACTTTAAATCTTTTATTTGACATAAAGATTTATTGTGGTAAACTAATGTTGGAATTAAATAAGATTGTTAGGCGAGGCTCCTATGCAAACAAAGGCCGCTGTTCAAAAACGTCTAGAGACGCCAATGGATAGAGCAGGGATTGTCGACTTAAGGCTTTCCATAAAGTGGCTAACGAAATGTTTACGTTGCATAGTGCTAAAACTGCACAAAAAATCTAGGGAATGTGTTGTTTTTGTGGGTCTCACCTTGAGTGAGATTTTTATTTAATTTCAATATATTTGTAAAGGAGGTTAGTAAAGATGAAATCCCAAACGGGTTGCAGGCGTAAACTGAATGATGATAGTGGATCCAATGGCGATTTGTGTCTTTGTTAACCACTAAATTCAGTTGCCTCAGAAGAAAAAAGAAAGAGAGGTAACGTAAAATGAAATTAAACAACTATAATTTAGCAACCATCAATCAAAGAGAGTTACTAAAGATTTTAGACACGAGTAAAAAAGGTTTACAGTATAGCGAAATTGAAGCACGCCAGGAAACTTATGGCAGAAATGAAATAGAATATAAAAAAGAAAAAAGCGTACTACAGATTATTCTGGAAGGTTTTTTGTCGCCTTTTACTTTAATTTTGATAATTCTAGCATTTATTTCTTTAGCAACAGAATATCTTTTTGTCACCTCTGGCAAGAAAGATTTAACCAGTTTTATCATTATTATTAGTTTGGTTTTAATCAGTGCTTTATTGGAAATTACTCAAAATTTACAAGCTAAACGTTCAATAGATGATCTTGATGAAATGGTAGAAGTAACCTCGAATATTATTAGGGAAGGTTTAGCAAAGGAAATTCCCACAGAAGAGATAGTTATAGGTGATATAATCCATTTATCAGCTGGTGATATGTTGCCTGCTGATGTTAGAATACTGGAAAGTAGAGATTTATTTATTTCTCAAACCCCTCTGACAGGAGAAAGTGAGTTAATAGAAAAACGAGCAACAGCAAGAATCAAAAAAGGGCAAGCTGACACGGAGTTTCAGACAATGGCTTACATGGGGACAGAAGTTGTAAGTGGTACTGGTATTGGAGTTGTGGTTAGATTAGCTGATGATACATTGTTTGGTGACATTGCCAAAAAATTACAAGAAAGTCCAATTAAAACCAATTTTGAAAGAGGAATAGAATCAACCACGCAACTTTTAATTAAGTTGATGATAGTAATTGCTCCACTTGTGGTATTGATTAATGGTTTTTCTACAGGTAGCTGGGTTCAGGCCTTGCTTTTTGGCATTTCAGTAGCTGTAGGACTAACGCCAGAGATGTTGCCTGTAATAGTAAACTCTAACTTGATAAAAGGAGCAAAACAGTTATCAGCTAATGGTTCAATAGTTAAAGATACTAATGCTATTCAAAATTTAGGGGCAATAGATATTCTTTGTACAGACAAAACAGGTACTCTTACTCAAGATAGCATTTCTTTAGAATATTATTTAAATACCATTGGCAAAGAAGATCGTGAAATTCTTAAATATGCTTATTATAACAGTTCGCTTCAAACAGGGCTTAAAAATGTAATAGACCGCGCTATTATTCAACGAGGAAGAAAAGAGTTAACAACAAGTGAGTTGAGAGCCAGAAAAATAGATGAATTGCCTTTTGATTTTGAAAGAAGAAGATTAAGTGTTTTAGTAGATAAGGAAGATAGTCAGGTTCTAATTACAAAAGGAGCAATTGAAGAGATGTTAAGTGTGTCTTCAAAGATACTAGTTAATAACCAAATATATGAATTAACAAAACAGCAGGAATCAAAAGTTTTGGATGATGTTCAAACTTTAAATAAGCAAGGTTTAAGAGTTTTGGGTCTTTCTATTAAAGAAATAACTTTAAATCATCAAGAAATAAATGTGAAAGATGAAAGTGAAATGGTCTTAATTGGTTATTTAGCTTTTTTAGATCCACCAAAAGAAGGAGCAAAAGAAGCTATAGCTGCTTTGGCTAAAGAAAAAGTTAAAGTTAAGGTTTTAACAGGAGATAATCAGTATGTTACTCAAGCTGTGTGTCGAGAAGTTAAAATTGAAGCTGAAAAGTTTTTAACAGGAGATCAAGTAGTTTTGATGAATGATGAAGAACTTTTGAAAGCCAGCGAAGAGTATGATGTTTTTGTAAAATTAAATCCAACTCAAAAAGCAAGATTGGTTAAACTTATGCGTAATGCTGGTCATGCCGTAGGTTTTTTAGGAGATGGCATTAATGATTCTCCAGCTATGCGAGAAGCGGATGTCGGCATCTCGGTTGATAACGCTGTTGATATTGCTAAAGAGGCAGCAGATTTAGTTTTATTGAAAAAAGATTTAAGGATTTTAGAGAAGGCAGTTTTAAATGGCAGAGAAATATTTGGCAATATAATGAAATATATCAAGATTACGATATCTTCTAATTTTGGTAATATTTTCTCAGTATTATTAGCTAGTATTTTCTTACCATTTCTACCAATGCAGCCGATGCAGCTTTTATTTTTAAATTTAATATATGATATTTCATGTTTAGCAATTCCTTTTGATAAAATGGACCAAGAATATTTAAGACAACCACAAAAGTTAGATTCAAAAGAAGTTAAAAACTTTATGTTCTGGTTTGGTCCGATTAGCTCAATTTTTGATATTTTGACTTTCATAGTTCTTTATTTTGTAATTATTCCTAAAGCATTAGGTGGAGAATACTTTAACTTATTATCAAATCAGCAACGAAATTTTATTGCTATTTTTCATACGGGTTGGTATTTGGTATCTTTATGGACTCAGACACTGGTTTTACATGCTTTAAGAACCAAAAAAATGCCTTTCTTACAAAGTAGGTCTTCTTTAGTAATGTTTTTAGTAACAACAATAACTGTCACAATTGGAACTATTATCCCTTATACTAAACTTGGTTTAGCTTTAGATTTTAGACCTATGCCTATAGAATTCTGGCTTTATTTATTGATGGTAGTGGTATTATACTTGCTACTTACTACGATAGTAAAAAATATATATGTAAAGAAATATAAAAAATTATTGTAAAAGCAAATCTTAAATATTCATTATTAAAACGACAACAAGTAATGGGTGAAAATAAAAAACGCAGCAGTAGTGCTACGTTTTTTATTTTTGAAAAGGATAAATTTGATAATGCTATGAATTTATTTTAAATAATCTACTAAAAAATTAAAACTTCATAACCATCTTTTATATAGTCTAGAATACCTGCATGATTATACATATCAACTAAAAAGCGCAAACCAGTTTTTTCATTATCTTCATAGACACCTAGTGCCTTAGAACAGGCAAGACATACTCCTTGAATTGTTCCATCTTTTTTAAGTGCTAAATATAAAGCGTTCTTTTCTTCTTCTAATTCTTTAGGAAGTACGCAAGACATACCTTCTAAAACAATTTTAACTTCATGACCTGCATCTTTTAATTGTTTTGCATTCATAAGTGCGTGCAAGAAGCACATTTTTTTACCTTCCATGGTATAAATTAAGACTTTTTTCATAATAATTAACCTCGATACTGTTATTTCTTAAAGAAAGCAACTGCAATTGCACCTGGTCCTGCATGTGTTCCGATTACAGAACCGATAGTAACATAGCGCACTTCTGCTAAATCATTTTCCCAGAGAGCTCTACTATCTTCGATATATTTTACTAATAAAGCATCAGATAGACCAGTGTAGCCCAACAGAACTGGTTTGCTAAAATCAACACCGCCTGCTTTTTCAATCTCTTGCATTAGCATGTTATTTCCACGTTTAGAACCCATAGCTTTTCCTACCGCTTTAATATCTCCACTAATTACTGAAAGAACAGGTTTGATGTTTAATACTGCTCCTGCAACAGTAACTGATTTTGATAAACGACCACCTTTATGTAAGAATTCAAGGGTGTCAACTAAAGCAACAATAACAATTTTCTTTTTTTCTTCTTCAATTTTTTCTACGACTTCCTTAACATCCAAACCCTGATCAATATACCTGAAAGCAAGTTCTGCTAAAATTCCTGCCCCAATTGCTGCTGTTTCGGTGTCAATGACATAGACATTTTTATATTCCTTAGCAGCAATAATAGCGCTTTGATAAGTTCCTGATAGTTTTGAAGATAGTGTTAGACAATGCAAGCCTCATTTAACTTCTTTGCTTCTTCGAATTCTTTGGCAAAAGCTTCAGGGTTTGGTTGACTAGTAGATGGAAGTACATCTGTTTCTACTAGTTTTTGATAAAAAGTAGTATGGTCAATATTAATTCCATCAGTATATTCCTCTTCACCAAAGTGAACGGTAAGAGGAACAAAAATTACTCTTTCTTTATATTCCGCTGTGATATCTGCGGTTGAATCTACAATTAATCTAATATTCATTTTTTCTCCATTCTTTAAAATTTGATATTTGCTATAGTTTACTAGCAATATGCTCTAAACGACCAGCGATATATTCTAGACTTTCATCGAGAGTAGTCAGGTGTTTGTAAAAAACAGCAAGTTCTTCGTTACCAACAAAGGTGCTAACTTCATTTAAAACTAAGTTAATTCTTTTAAGAAGATTTTCTGCAAGATCTTTTCCTTTAGCTGTTAAATGAAAAGGGGTGTTATAGCGTTTTGAATCTTTTTTCTCTCCTGTTACAAATTCGTTTTTTTCTAAATAATCAAGAGTGCGAGACATAATAGCTTTATCTTCTTCACATAGTTGGCACAATTCTGATGCTGTAAGGCTACCGCTCTTTAAAAGGTGGTATAAACAGGGAACATGAGCAGTCTTTATGCCAAACTCTTTAATTCCTTTATTTTTAATTCTATATACATTACGATTGATACGGTTTGTTAAGGTTGTGTACAAAGCAAATCGATCTGTCATAGAGTCTTTCATGTTTTTCTCCTTTCGCTTGTTGATTTATCAACAAGTTATTCTAACATAGAGTTTTTTATAAATCAATAGAAAATTTTAAAATAAAAAAACTAAATTTTAAAATAAAAAAACTAAATTTTAAAATAAAAAAACTAAAATTTTAAAATAAAAAAACTAAAAAAAAGGCTGTTGGCAGAATTAATTTGTGAAAAAACTAACTTTATTATCAGGCAAGCGTTTTCATATTGTGAAAATATTGACAAAGCAAAAATGAGGGTCTAAATTGTTATTGTAAAGAGGTAAAGATTATGAATGAAGCAGTTGTAAAAGAAGTAAATAAATTAGTAGAGAAAGGTTTAAAAGCTCTAGATGATTTTATGTGCTTAAATCAAAAGCAAATTGATTATATTGTAGCTAAATGTTCGGTAGCGGGATTGGATAATCACGGTGTATTGGCTGCTAGCGCCATTGAAGAAACAAAAAGAGGCGTCTTTGAAGATAAGGCAACTAAAAATTTATTTGCTTGCGAATATGTGGTTAATAATATGAGGCATCTAAAAACAGTAGATGTTATTAGTGAAGATTCAGTTACTGGAATTACAGAGATTGCTTCTCCAGTGGGAGTTATTTGTGGCATTACACCAGTTACTAATCCGACAAGTACAGTTGTCTTTAAAGCATTAATCTGTTTAAAAACAAGAAATCCAATTATTTTTGCTTTTCACCCATCAGCACAACAATGTTCCAAACAAGCTGCTGAGGTTATGTATAAAGCAGCAGTAGCAGCAGGAGCACCTGAAAACTGTATCCAGTGGATTGAACATCCAAGTATGGATGCAACAAATGCTCTAATGAATCATGATGGTGTTGCGACGATTTTAGCTACTGGTGGCAACTCAATGGTAAAGGCAGCTTATAGTTGCGGTAAACCAGCGATGGGGGTAGGTGCAGGAAATGTACCAGCTTACATTAATTCTAGTGCTGATATTGAACAAGCTGTAAATGATATTGTTTTATCTAAAGCATTTGACAATGGAATGGTTTGTGCCAGTGAACAAGCTTGTATTGTGGATGAGCAAATCTATGATGAAACAGTAAATCTGTTTAAAAAATACAAAGCTTACTTTGCTAGCAAGAAAGAAAAGAAAATGTTAGAAAAATTCTTGTTTAATGTTGATAGTAAAGCAGATTATCCAAAAGCTGTGTTGAATCCAGATGCTGTTGGTAAATCTGTAACCTGGATTGCTAAACAGGCAGGATTTGAAATAAGTGAAGATATATCAATCATTTGTGTAGAGTGTGATGAAGTTGGGGCAAATGAGCCACTAACTCGAGAAAAACTTTCACCAGTGTTAGCTTTTATAAAAGTAAAAGATTCAGTTGAAGGAATCGAAAAAGCTAAACAAATGGTTGAGTTTAATGGTTTGGGACATTCAGCAGCTATCCATTGTAAAGAAAAAAGTTTAGCTGACAAATTTGGTAAAGAGGTTAAGGCTATGCGTATTATCTGGAATAGTCCAGCGACCTTTGGTGGAATTGGAAATGTCTACAATTCATTTTTGCCATCAATGACTTTAGGCTGTGGTTCTTATGGCAAGAACTCAATTGGCGGAAATGTTAGTGCGATTAACTTGTTAAATGTAAAGAAAGTTGGAAAGAGAAGAAATACAGTGCAGTGGTTTAAAGTTCCTAGTAAGATTTATTTTGAAAGAAATAGTATTCAATATATTCAGTCTTGTCGTGATGTAAACAAGGTGTTTATTGTTACTGATAGAAGTATGGTTGATTTTGGTTTTGTTAATAAGATTACAGAACAATTACATTTAAGAAGAAATGAAGTTTCAATTCAAATGTTCTGTGATGTTGAACCAGATCCTGATATTGCAACCGTGAGAAAAGGTGTTGATTTAATGCATGCATTCAAACCTGACACTATTATTGCCTTAGGTGGAGGAAGTGTTATGGATGCTGCCAAAGGAATGTGGGTATTCTATGAACATCCAGAAGTTGATTTTGATGATTTAAAGCAAAAGTTTATGGATATTAGAAAAAGAGCATTTAAGTATCCTGAATTAGGTAAAAAGACCAAATTAATCTGTATTCCTACAACTTCAGGTACAGGTAGTGAGGTAACTCCATTTGCGGTCATTTCAGATAAGGCTAACAATAAAAAATATCCATTAACTGATTATTCGCTAACTCCAACAGTGGCTATTGTAGATCCAGAATTTACAACCAATTTACCTTCCAAATCAACAGCCATTACTGGAATGGATGTATTAACTCACGCGGTGGAAGCTTATGTTTCAGTTATGGCCAATGATTATACTGATGGTTTATGTTTGCAAGCAATTAAGTTGGTATTTGAATATTTACCAAAAGCAGTAAAGAATGGTAAAAACGACTTGGAAGCTAGAGAAAAAATGCATAATGCAGCAACCATTGCTGGTATGGCGTTTGCTAATGCTTTTTTAGGAATGACCCACTCTTTGGCTCATAAGATAGGGGCAGAGTTTCATACAGTACACGGACATACCTGTGCAATTTTGCTTCCAGAAACAATCAGATATAATGGTCAAATCCCAACTAAGCTAAGTGTCTGGCCTAAATACAATGTTTATAAAGCAGATAAAAAGTATCAGGATATTGCTAAATTATTAGGCTTAAAAGCCGATACACCTGAACAGGGAGTGGAAGAATTTGCTAAGGCAGTTGAAAATTTAATTGTAGAAATTGGATTAGAAACTAACTTTAAACAATTGAATGTTGATAAAAACAGTTGGAATGAAAAGATAGCTTCTATTGCTGTAGCAGCTTATGAAGATCAATGTTCTCCAGCAAATCCAAGAGTACCTTTAGTTGAAGATATGAAAATAATGCTAAAAAAGGTTTACGATAAATAACTAAGTTATAAAAAGACATTTCTAATAATAGGATGTCTTTTTTATATAGGAGTTAATTGATATAAATTTTACAAGGAAGGTGAATTTAAAATATTATAATAAATACGCAAAATTAAAAAGTTAATTCCGTTTTTAAAATAATAAGTGTAGAATTATGATTTTAATTGATAATGTGATATAATCTGGGAGGACTTTTGTTTAATGAGGATACAAACAGGTTCATATAATAATAAAAGTATGATTTGCATTCGATAAATTGTTATACAAATCATATTTTTACGATAAATCAAGAAAGAGGAGGAGAAATAAGATGATAAAAAATAAAAGAATATTATTATCAAAAGTTATTGTTTTCATATTGATGCTCTGTCTTATGGTTTCAAAATCTATTGTCGTCTATGCTGATGGCAGTGTGGAGATAAACGGAATCAATTTTCCTGACGATAATTTTAGAAGTTACATAGAAATTACATTTGATTCAAATGGTGATGGTATATTGCAACGCTCCGAATTAGAGGCTGTTAAAGTTATTAATTGTGTCAAAAAGAATATTGCTGATCTTACAGGTGTAGAGCACTTTACTAAATTAGAAAGGTTGCTTTGTAGTTATAATCAGCTTACCAACCTTGATATTAGTAGCAACACTGCTTTGATTTATTTGATGTGCAATAAAAACGAATTAACCACTTTAAATGTCAGTAACAATAGAGAGTTGAAAGAACTTAATTGTAGTGAAAATCAGCTTACTAATCTAGATATTAGCAGTAACACTGCTTTGACTGATTTGAGGTGCTATAAAAACAAATTAACTACTTTAAATGTCGGCAACAATTCTAAATTAGAATATTTATACTGCTATGATAATTTAATTGAAACACTCAATATTAGCAATAATACAGCACTGATACAGCTAAATTGTTCTAACAATAATTTACTTGTTTTGGATGTCAGCAATAATAGAGAGTTGACATATCTTAATTGTGGAGATAATAATTTGACCACTTTAAATGTTGATAATAATATAAATTTATCGACACTACATTGTTCTTTTAATAATCTAACTTCTTTAAATATCAGCAATAACAGTGAACTAAAGATTTTAATGTGTAATGGTAACAAGCTGAATTCCTTGGATGTCAGCAGCAATATCCAACTGGTAGATTTACGTTGTCAAAATAATAAAATAGCTTCTCTTGATGTCAGTAATAACACTGCATTAAAAAACTTTTATTTTGAAAATAATCAATTAACTACTCTTGATCTCAGCAAGAACAAGGCGCTGATGAGTTTCTTTGTTTCAGGAACTTATTCGACCCCGCAGAATTGTCCGACATCTTTGGTTTCTGATTTTGAAAATGGAAAGTATAAATTTGATTTGTCAACTTTATTTTCTGATCCAAATGAAGATATTGCACGGGTGATGATGGTAAAACCGATTAATGATGAAACTTTACCAGAAACAGCAACTTATAATGAAGATACTGGGATATTATTAATTAGTCCTGCTGACAAAATAGAGGCAATTATATATTATTATGATTTAAAATTTGCTGGCAATCCTAACCTTAGGATGAGAGTGATTGTTAATTTAAAATACACACTCAAGACTTGTACTGTTATTTATCAGAATGAACATGGCAATCCAGTTGGAAATCCACAAACCATAGAATATGGTTTCGATGCAATTGCTGAAGATGTGCCTAAGAAAACAGGATATACAGGTGTATGGAATCATGATGGTAAAAACATTACTGCTGATACTTTTATCAGGCCAATTTATACAGCGAATCCTGATGAAATAAAAATGATTAAACAGCCTCCAGCATGGATTAAAGGATCAAATATATATGCCAGTTTTACTTCAAATGCAGAGTTTACTGATTTTCAATCTGTTAAAGTAGATGGAATAACAGTAGATGAAGTCAGTTATAAGGTAGAAGAAGGGACAACGGTTGTTATATTCAATCCAGCATTTTTAGAAACCCTGTCTATTGGCAGTCATCCAGTAGAAATAATTTCAGCACCAGGGACTGCTTATGGTACACTTGAAATTAAAGCGCTAGAGAAAGTACCTGAAACAGGAGATATAGGTGGATATTATCTATGGTTAATGCTGATGTGTTCTTCTGCTAGTGGTTTGATATTCTTAACTCGTAAAAAAAGAATATCATAATAAAAAACCGAGAAAAATAGTGTTATTAATTGGTATTGCTTTTATGTTAATTGGTGCGATAGTAGAAAGTGTTGCCATTAACAATACATATATTTGTTATTAACAAAAGGAGTTTTAAAATGAAGAAATGGTATCTATTTGTATCTCTGCTACAAATTATTGTTGGTTTAATAGCTATTGCAATGTATATATTTCTTGCTTTAAAAGGGGAACCGCTTGGAAAGTGGATAATCACATTGTTTTTAGCAATTGGTTATGTTGTTTTGGGTATAGTTGGAATTTTACAGTTAAAGAACTCAAATTAATAAAAAAATGGTTGAAAGAAAAAGCAGTTTACTAACTTTAAATAGCAAACTACTTTAGGAAAACTTTAGAACCATTTTTTCTTTTTGAAATACCAAAGTAAAACAATACATACTATTATACTTAGTAAAATAACAAAAGGATAACCATATCGCCAACTAAGTTCGGGCATATATTTGAAGTTCATACCATACCAGCCAGCAATAAGGGTCAGTGGTAAAAATATCGAAGTTATAACCGTGAAGACCTTCATAATTTGGTTTTGTTCAATATCTATTTGGGCTTGATAAGCTTCACGCATTTGAGTTACATAATCTCGCAAATTTAAAACATAGTTGTGGTAACGATGGACTCTTTCGCCAATTATTGCCATATATCTTTCGCCTTCGCTGGACAAGATTCTATTATCGTTTGCACAAAGATTGTCTAAAATCAAATCTAATTGTTCGTAATAGCGTTTTAAAGATAGTAATTCTTTGCGATAATAAATAATTTTGGCCAAATAATTTTGTTTGGGACTTTTTAATGCTGAATCTTCAATGTCGGTAATTTTCTTTTCGAAGTTTTCTAAAAACTTAATATCATCATGAAATAAATTGACAAAAAATTGATATAAAGCTTTTTCATTTGACAAGCCTTCTGGAAATAGAGTGGAAATATTTTTTAAGCAATCTTCATTTTCACAAAAAATAAACAAATCTTCAGAATCCATATAAACTAAAACTTTTTCAGGTGTGTTTGAAGAAACCTTGATATTATGCCATTCAAAAGCGAAAATGTTGGATTTTTCAAAACTCTCAAAGGCAAAAGTTTGTTTTGTATTGATATAATCTATCACATTAGGTTCAAGAAAATCAGTTATTTTGTCTATTTTTGAAAAGAGTAATACTTGCTGCATGTTATCACCTCACAATAATCGCTGGATTAATTATATAACACTTTAGTCGAAAACTAAAATAGATAAAAAAGTTGCAAACACCTTTTGTTGCCAAAAGCTTTAATCGCAACTATTTTTAATAGCATCACGAATTTCTGTAAGCAGTTTTATTTCTTCTGAGGGTTTTTCAACAACTTTTTCTTCAGCTTGTTTTTTGTTTTTAAATTTATTTACCAGTTTAATAATAATAAAAATTGTAAAAGCAATAATTAAAAAGTCTAGAACTGTAGCAATAAGTGAACCAAAATTTATAGCAACCTCTGTTGCTGGATCAATCACTCCATCAGTTGTTGCAATAGCTTCTTTTAAAACGATTTTCCAGTTACTAAACTGTATTCCGCCCGTTAAGATAGAAATTACCGGCATAATTACATCATTTACTAGTGAAGAAGTGATTTTACCAAAAGCGCCCCCAATGATTACACCTATTGCCATATCTAAAATATTACCTCTAGATATAAATTCCTTAAATTCTTTTAAAAACTCTTTTTTATTCATAATCATAGTTAATCTCCTTTTAATAATATACATATTATAACTGATAAAAAAATTAGTAGGAAAATTGGTTTAATAAATATATTGTTTCTAAATGCTTTCACATAAGCAACATTTATTAAGGATAAATATATTTAAATATACATATTTGGTATATATTTTAATTTTTATATTAAAATTCATAACAGATATTAGTAAATGTAATACCCATATTACAAAATAGAGTTTTACAATACTAAGGAGCCTTGATAGTATGTAACGTGGATTGTTAGAAAAAGAGGTGTTTTACGATGAAAAAGGGCAAATTTAGAGCATTTATGGCATTTATTACTATCGTAGCTTTTTTAATGAGTCAAGATTTTAATACATTTAGGGTATTAGGAAGTGAAATACTTGTTGACATGTCAACAAGTGAAAATGAAAATGAATCTGTTCCTTTAAATCTTGGAGGGAATAATACGATAATTTTTATAAATGGTGCAACTGGTAACGATGAAAATGATGGAACCACCAGAGATACAGCAGTCAAGACTTTTGAAAAAGCTAAAGAATTGGCAACAACTAATCAAACAGTAGATACAATTTTAGTTTTAAGACAGGTAAGAATAAATGGGGAAATTTCATTAGAAGGTACAAACGCAATTATAAAAAGAGATGAATCTAATTTGGGTTATTTATTTTGGATTGCTTCATCAGACAACGTAACATTAAGTAACATTATAATTGATGGTGATGGTGATAATATAACTTCTAAATGTGCATTAATAAATTGTGAAGGTAAACTTACGGTTAATGACGGCACAGTTCTCGAAAACAATAATAATAAAAGTCACGCTAGCAATAGAGGTGGTGCAATTTGTGGACAAAGATCAAATTGTGTTATTACTTTGAATGGTGGATTAATTCAAAATAATGTTGCTAATTTTGGTGGCGGAATATATTTGACTGGAAATGCGAAATTAATTATGAATGGTGGAACTATTAAGAATAATAGTGTGTTTAATGGACCTGGCATGGACAGTTATTGGAACTATGCTGCTTGTGGTGGTGGAGTTTGTTTATATGAAGGTGCAACATTCACCATGAATAATGGTCTGATCCAAGGAAATTATGCTCAAGAAGCTGGCGGTGGTGTAACCATTGGCACTATTGAAGCAAGCATATATTATAATAATATTTTTATGATGAATGGTGGTATTATTGATGGAAACACTGCTGGATCTAGTGGTGGCGGCATTTTTGTTCAAGCTGCTTATGTTGGAGTAAAAGATTTAAAATCAGAAGCAACTATTACTGCTGGATATATTACAAACAATGTTATGAATAATGAAGGTGTAACAAATTCAGCTTTTGGTGGTGGTGGCATTTATGTCAATGGATATGATTTTAATGGATTCAAAAATGGTCACCTCTATATGACTAATGTTATTATTTCTAACAATGAAGCAAAGCTACAAGGTGGTGGTTATGCTTCATGTCCAATCAGCAATACTATAATTATTTAAAAGAAGGTGCTGCTTTATATGGAAATAAAGCTAGTTCAGCAAAAGAAATCTTTATTTATAGCGCTACAATTGGTTTTGGTGCTCATGGTGGAAATCCTAAATACTTTATAGCTGATACGATGCTTGGAGGTATTCCTTATCACTGGAAATACAATGATGGAACAGAAGTTCCACTGAATAAGCTTAATGGGACACTATTAGGAGAGGGAGTTGACTTATCCCTTTATACTGCTGAGGTTGGAAATGAAAACACACAAAATTTAGCTAAGGTATTTATTACTGGAAATTATTCTGCTACTCGTGGTGGTGGTATTGGAAGTAACGGAGACGTAACAATTGGTCGTAAAGATGTACCAGTTCCAGAAACTGATTGCAGTATAAAAAAGGTATGGGATGATAATAATGATGAAAAAGGAATTCGTCCTGAAAGTATTGAAGTAGAATTATGGCGTAAGATAGCAGGCAGTAATGATGAACCTATTTATATTGGTTATGAAACTATTAAACCAGATGCTAATGGTGATTGGTCATTAAAATTTACTGGATTAATAAAAGAGGATGGTATGGGCAATCAATATGAATATATTATAAAAGAAAGAAAAGTAGTCGGTTATGTAGCAGATATAACTAAAGACGAAGTTTCTGGATATACAATTACAAACTCATATGAGCCAACTGTTGTTTCTGTAGAAGGTAAAAAGATTTGGGAAGACTATGATGACCTTGTAGGACATAGACCAGGAAGCATAACAATTAGACTGTGGAAAAATGGTGTTGAAATTGATCATAAAGTAGTTACAGACAAAGATGACTGGTCGTGGTCGTTTACTAATTTGCCAAAATATGAAAATGATCAATTGATTGAATACACGATTACAGAGGATCCAGTGAAGTGGTATGATACTGTGATTGATGGCTACAATGTGACTAACTATTATAATGAAACACCTGAGCCTATTCCAGATACAGGAGATAATTATAGTTATATTTTCTGGCTTGTGCTGATGGGAGTTTCTCTAACCTCAATGATTTCGTTAATCATGTTTCAAAAAAGAAGAAATGAGAATTAGTATAAAAAAATAAATTAAAAAATAGTCCAAATATTTACTCATCAGTAAAATATGGACTATTTCTTTATGTCTATTATTTTTGGTATAGTGTAAAATAATAGTGTAAAAGTAGGTGATAAAATGATTGATATTGGCTATTTGGATAATGCTTTAATTATTTGTCCAGCAGTTGTTAAAAATTACTTCTTGAAAAAAGCTGCTGAAAATAAAAAACTTTTAAACTGTAAATTTATGTCGCTTGAAGAGTTTGTCAAAAACTATTTCTTTGATTATGATTATAGAGCTATTAAATATTTAGCAGATAAGTATCAAATGAAGATAGATGTTGTAAAAACGTATTTGAAAAATCTATACTTTGTTGAAGAAAAAAATTATGATAATGAAAAGTTGCAGCTATTAGTTAAATATAAAGAAGAATTATCTGATAATAATCTATTAATTAAAAATCCTCTTTTTACTACATATTTAAAAAAATGGGATAAGATAACAGTTCTAGGTTATGGTAGATTAGATAAATTTTATAAAAACATTTTGGACAATTTAAATGGTGAAATTGTTGAGTTTAAATTTAACCAAAAAGAATTCAATTTTATTGAGTTTCAGACGATGGAAAAAGAAGTCCAGTATTTGTATAACAGCATTTCAAAGTTTTTAGAAGATGGAATTGATATAAACAACATTTATGTAATGAATGCTGATAAAAGTTATGAAACCTATTTCAATCGCTATAATGATTACTTTCATTTCAAGATTGAAGAAAAAAGTGAAGATACTTTATCTTCATTAACAATAGTAAAAGAATTTATTGATGTTTTAAAAGAAAAAAATGGCGAAAAACTTGAAGACTTTTTAACCGGCAATAGTAATTCTAAACATATAAATACCATTGTTTCAATCATTAATAAATACATTCAAGTAGAAGAATATGTTGATTTAATTATCGATGAATTAAATAATACAAAAGTAAAAACAGAAACTTATACAAATGTTGTTAAAAGGGTCAATCTTTTTGAACCTTTTGAAGATAAGGATTATGTATTTTTAGTAGGTTTCAATGATAGTTGTCCAGCTTTATCGGTTGATACTGATTATATTACCGATGATATTAAACATTTGGTAGGTTTAAGTAAAACGGAAGAACTAAATAATATTAAAAAGGAAAATTATTTAAACTATTTATCGAATATTGAAAATCTATATCTTTCATATTGTGAAAATAGTTTAATGGATAATTTTAATCCAAGTGTTATCCTAGATAAAATGACAATTAATAGCAATCAAAACATTTCTTCCAGTTATTTGTATTCAAATAAGTTAAACAGATATAGATTTTCAAAAAAACTTGACCAATATTCTAAATATAATATTAAAGAAAAAAACTTAGAAAAGTTATATGCGACATATAATGAAAATGATTATCGCAAATATGATCATAGTTATAAGCAGATAGAAAAACAGTTAGATAATTCAATAAAACTATCTTATTCACAAATCAATAGTTATTATCAATGTCCGTTCAAATATTATGTTGAAAGAATACTGAAAATTAATGATGAAACAAGTCAGTATAATATACAACTAGGAAATATTTTTCATGAAGTTTTAAAAGAAATTTTCGAAAAAGATATTACTGATGATAAGAGTATTGATAAAATTATTGATGAAAAAATAAATGAAGTTTTATCAAAACAAGAATATACGGAAAGTGAGAAATATTTCACCAAAAGTCTAAAAAAAGAACTGATTAAAGATATTGAAATAATCAGACAACAGCATCAGCATATAGGTTTTGATAATTATAAATATGAAAAAAATGTAGATGTCAGCATTACTGAAGATATTAGTTTTAAAGGTGTAATAGATAAATTGATTCATAAAAAAATAGATGATGAAAGAATGATTGCGGTAGTAGATTATAAAACAGGCTCAGAAGAATATAGGGAAGAAATGGTTGAAAAAGGTTTATCTTTACAACTTCCAAGTTATTTATATTTGGCTAGCAAATTATTTGAAGAAGAAAATAAAAAATATGCTGGTTTTTATATTCAACAATTAATCAATACCGATACCAAATACGAGGTTAATAAACCCATTGCAGTAAAGAAATTTAACTCAATGAAGTTTAAAGGAAAAAGTAATGAGGATGAAAATTATTGTATCCTAGAAAAATTTGATCAGTCTTTTAGAGAAAGTGAACTAATTAATATAAGAGTTTCAAAAGAAGATAAAATTCTAAATAGCAAAGGAATAGATAATAAGGGAATTAACGACCTGATTCAACTTACTGAAAGGAAAATTGTAGAAGCAGGAAAGGCAATTTTAAGAAAAGAATTTCCTATTAAACCTTATGATAGAGATGAAGCGTGTAAATATTGTACCTATAGTGATATTTGTTATCGTAAAAGCAGTGATTTTAAGAATATAAAAGAGAGTGAGGAAGAAGATGAATAGTATTGAATGGACAGATGAACAAAAAGATGCCATTAATTGTCAAATAGGCAATACCATTGTATCTGCTGGAGCAGGTAGTGGTAAAACAGCAGTTTTAACTGAACGTATTTTCAATCATCTAGGTAAGGGAATAGATATTGATCGACTTCTAGTTTTAACTTTTACTAAAGCTGCTGCTGTTTCCATGAAAGAAAAAACAAAGAAAAAGATAGTGGATAACAGAGGTAACAAATTAGAAGAAAATTTCAGAAAAAATCAACTAGATAAAATTGATGGAAGTTATATTATGACCTTTGATGCTTTTGCTTTATCTATGGTCAAAAAGTATCACTATCTACTCAATGTGAGTGATAAAATCAGTATAATTGATGAAAATGTAATGAAGATAAAACAAGAAGAAATACTTGAAAAAATCTTTAATCAAAAATATTCTTCTAGAGATCAAAAATTTTTAGAAACAATAAATGATTTATGTGTAAAAAACGATAATGCTTTTAAAGAAGCGATAATTTCAATAAATAATAAAATGGATTTAATTATTGACAAACAGAACTTTATTGATAATTATTTTAATCATTTTTTCAGTGATGAGTTTATTGAAAAACAGGTAACAGAATATCGTGGTGAAAGCTTAAAGTTACATAAAGATATTGGCAGATGGCTTAAAGAGTTGATTGTAAAATTAGATGGACATATATCAAAATTTATCACTAATGATATACCAAAATTAAAAGAATATGTGGGTAATAAAACAGTAGATCAATTAGAAATAGCAACAAAAGACTATAAAGTTGGTCAAATGAGAATAACCTCTGAAATAGATGAAGAAACAAAACAAGAAGCTTCTTTCTTCAAAAACAGAATTGCTGATGCCATTAAAGAAATAAAAGATATATTTCTGTTTTCAGAAACACAAGATCAAAGAAACATAAAAAGCACTAGAAAATATGTCGAGGTTGTTTTAGATATTATTAAACAGCTTGATGAAGAAACTTCTAAATTCAAAGCAGAAAAAGATTTATATTCTTATATGGACATTGCTAAGATGTCAATTCAAATTGTTAAAGAAAATGATAATATTAGAAATGAAATAAAAAATTACTTTGAAGAAATATTAGTAGATGAATATCAAGATAATAGTGATTTGCAAGAAAAATTTATTGATTTGATTTCTAATGACAATGTTTTTGTGGTTGGTGATGTCAAACAATCTATTTATGGTTTTAGAAATGCCAACCCTTTAAACTTTCATAATAAATATGAAAGATGTAAAGATGAAGATTTTGGAAGAACTATTGATTTAAACAAGAATTTTAGAAGTAGAAAAGAAGTTATTGAAACAGTTAACAAAATCTTTGCACTTTTAATGGATCAGTATATTGGTGGAGTTGATTATGATGATTTTCAAGCAATGAAGTTTGGTCAAGAAAAATATGACAAACTAGTTTCAAATAGTAATTACAAAACAGAGATAATTAGCTATAAAACACAACAGGATAAAGTTCCTATCTATCCTTTTGTTGATAAAGAATATTCGAAAGAAGAAGTTGAGGCAATGATAATTGCTAAAGATATTAAAGAAAAAATTAAAAACAAATATCAGGTCTTTGATGAAAAAGAATTGAGAGATGTTAAATATGGCGATTTTTGTATCATGGCTCAAACCAAAAAGCACTTTGATTTATTTAATGAAATTTTATCAAATGAGGCGATTCCGGTAAAAGTGGAACGTGAAGTTCAAATTGGTGAAACTGATATTGTAAAAGTTATCAAAAATATCTTTACAATGATTGATAATATCGTCAATAAAAAAGATGTGAAAATTGAGAAACATTGTTATGCTTCTATTGAACGAAGTTTTCTTATCCAGAATAAGGATGAAATAATTTATGAAACAATCAAAAAAAATAAAATCAGAGAAAGTGAAAGTTATAAAAAGTGTGTCAATATTTCCCAGGGAATTAGTGATAAAACGATTTTAGAAATATTTAATGAAATTATCAAAGAATTTGATATTTATGAAAAACTGCATTTAATTGGAGAAGTGGAACTAAGTGTGGCAATTTTAGAATATATCAGTGATTTAGCTTTTCAATTAGGACAGATTGGATATAACTACAGTGAGTTTTCTAGACATTTAGAAAAGATAATAAGTGATGACAATAAAAAACTAGAATTTAAACTGAATCAATTTGAGGATAATACAGTAAAAATTATGACAATTCACAATTCAAAAGGCTTGGAATTCCGTATTTGCTATTATCCATTATTGTTTGGAAAGTTTAACACATCTGATACCCGTGGAGATTATCTATTTTCAAAAGAAAGAGGAATAATCTTGCCTTATAAACTTTATGAAGGTGATACTTATTTAGGATTGTCAGACACCGTTTTAAAAGAATTATTTAAGAAAGACAAAGATTGTGAAAGGATTTCGGAAAAAATTAGATTATTTTATGTCGCTTTAACTAGGGCACAGGAAAAAATGGTTTTAATCTGTCCGCTGGAAAAAACATTAACCACATTACAAAATGGAGTGGTAGAAAACAGAATTAGACTGAAATACAACAGCATTTTAAGTATGTTGAATTCAATCACTGGTTTTCTAGAGCAACATATTAAAACAATAGATTTACAAAATGATATTAGATTAAGTAAAAACTATTTAGGTAAAAGAAAAAATGTTTTTGAAAAATTAAAAAAAGGTGAAGAAACAATGGAAGTAAAAGTTCTTAGTCCAATTGTTCCAGAATTAGTTGAAATAGGAAAATTTTCTAAAGATATTTCTATTATTAATCAAGAAACAAAAGATACTATGGAATATGGAACGAAGCTCCATTATCTAATGGAAATCTTGGACTTAAAAGAACCAGATTATTCAATTGTCGATGAAAAGTATAAAACAAAAGTTAAAAACTTCATTGAAAGTGATTTAATGGAAGATATTGCCAAAGCAAGGGTTATAAAAGAATTTGAATTTATCTATCAAAAAGATAACCAACAAAAACATGGCTTTATTGATTTGCTATTGGAGTATGAAGATAGACTTGTTATCGTTGACTACAAACTTAAAAATATTTCTGATGATAATTATAATAAGCAGTTATTAGGTTATAAAGAGTATATGGAAGCAATTTCAAATAAAAAGGTTGAATGTTACCTATATAGTATAGTTGATTCAACATATATTAAAGTAGAATAGAGTTTTTAATGAAGTCCAAATAAATACCCATCATTAAAACTTATATCTTGTATAATAAAGGTGTAAAAGAAAATGATGGGTTTCTTTATAAAAGGGAACAGTCAATAATGTATACTATTAATAGAGTAAAAAATAAAGGAAAATTAATTTAAGTGGGAGGTAAAATATGAAAGAGATTAAATGTCCAAATTGTGGAGAAATGTTTCAAATAGATGAATCAAATTATCAGGCAATTGTGAATCAGGTTAGAGATCAGCAATTTAGTGATGATTTAAAATTAAGAGAAGCTCAATTGGTTAAAGAAAAAGAAAATGCCTTAATTTTAGTTGAAAAAGAGTTGCAGAATGAAATCGAAAAATTAAAGTTACAGTTAGAGCAAAAAGATAATGAAAATGAAGCTAATATTCAATTGTTAAAAAATAGGGCAGAAACGGTTTATCTTAAAAAACTAGCTGAAAAAGAAAATAAAATATTAGAATTATCAAACAAACTGGAAAATAAAGAAAATGAAAATAAGTTAGTCATTGAGAAAATGGTCAATGCTAAGGATAAAGAAATTGTAGATTTAACTAATCAATTGGAAAATAGTGAAAGTCAATATAAAATCAAAGAAAACTCTCTAAAGGAAAAATATGAAAGCCAACTTAAAAGCAAAGATGATTTAATAGATTACTATAAAGATTTGAAAGTTAAACTTTCAACTAAGTTAATAGGCGAAACATTAGAGCAACACTGTGAAAATGAATTTAATCAAATTAGATCAACTGCTTTTAAAAATGCTTATTTTGAAAAAGACAATGATATTAAATCAGGTTCAAAAGGTGATTACATTTTTAGAGATTATGATGATGATAATAACGAAATTGTATCAATCATGTTTGAGATGAAAAATGAAGAAGATAAAACAGCTACTAAACAGAAAAATGAAGATTTTTTTGCCAAATTAGATAAAGATCGAAAAGCTAAAAATTGTGAATATGCCATACTGGTATCGCTACTGGAAAAAGATAGTGAATTATATAACACAGGCATCGTGGATGTTTCTTATAAATATGAAAAGATGTATGTAATTAGACCACAGTTTTTTATCCCAATGATTACTTTACTTAGAAATGCAGCGCTAAATTCAATGAAATACAAAAGAGAGTTAGCAGTAATTAGAAATCAAAACATTGATATTTCTAATTTTGAAAATGAAATGAACGAGTTCAAAGACAAATTTTCTAAAAACTACGAATTAGCAGCAAGAAGATTTAAGACAGCGATAGAGGAGATAGATAAGACTATTGTTCATTTGCAGAAAACTAAAGATGCTTTATTATCTTCGGAAAACAACTTGCGATTAGCTAATAATAAGGCTCAAGATTTGTCAATTAAAAAATTAACTAGAAATAATCCGACCATGCAAAAAATGTTTGATGAACAAAAATAAAACTAATGTCAAGGATAGAACTTCAGGTTTCTATCCTTTATTTATAAAGTAATATTAGAATTATCGTGTTGATTTATATCGTTATGTTTTTACATTAAGAAAAAGCAAAAACTTTTCTAGGTTGATTTTTCATATATAAGGGAAAAAAGTTAAAACTTTTTATAAAAGAGTTTTAATAAGAAGAAAAAATAGAAATTTACCATCAGCCATAGATAAAATATTAAACTTTTTTATTATTTGAAAATAAAAAATAGCCAATTTAATTAAATGACAATAAAAACAGCAATAGTATATTACAATTTGTAATAGGTGTATTATAAAAAGTTGTTTCACAGAATCAATAAGTTTTGATAGCATATAGTTGTATATTGCTATAAAAAGGTTTTTTTTAGGTAAAAAAACAAAAAAATAGGGTGTTTCTGATGTTATCACTCCCCTATAATTTCTGGCTGACCCGGGGTTATTGCGCCTCGGGTCATTACAAAATCTAATACTTGTTGACATGTCAACAAGTGGAAAAAGTTAGAAGACTATAAGAATTTGTGAAATTTCAATTAGAAATTAACCATTAATAAACATTAATTGAGGATTTCAATTCGTTAAAGATAAAAGTTTATAGCAAAACATAAGATATAGGTAGGAAATGTATAAATAAGTAGATAAGTAGACTTGTTGTTTCTAATTAAGTGGCTCTAAATAACAACTCTAAACTGCTATTTATTAAAATGGAGGATTAATGAAAAATGATTAAACAAATATATGGAAAAGGAAAAGGAATACGGCAACGTATAATATTACTTACCTTAGTAGCTATAATGTTAATAACCAACTGTTTGTCAATTTCAGCATCATATGGGGATGATTTACAAAAAACTGCAGCAAATGATTGGCAAATTTCAGAAGGTAAATATAAGGGCAATGAACCAGAAAACAAAACGACTGTATCTAATGATGGAATGGTTCGCATTCAGAAGAATGTTATTCCTACAGATACTGAAAATAATTTTCTAGTATATATGTCTTTAGATGTAGTAAAAAGAAAAGTAATAACTTATGAAAAAACCACTAGAATTTTACAGGATGATAAATGTTATGTGGGTGATCCATCTAATGTTCTTCCTAAAGAAAGCATTGATGTGGGTAAAGGTAGCGGCTATTTATATAGCGGTGTTCATGCTACAGAAAAAGAAATTCAATTTGAAGAAGGAAAGCCAACATTTATTTTTCAAATATTGTATCAAGGTCAGTTAATTGCAGAGCCAAAATTACAGAACGTTGTACCAAACTCATGTCTTTATATAAAAGCAGGAACAGGACAATATATTTTGTTGGCAAACATTAAAGAGCGTGGCAAAAGAATTTTAGTTAATGATGAAGAAGTAAGTCCACTTTATGACAAGACTTATTTAGTAACTATTAATTTATCAGATAAGTCATATGAGGCTTTATTTAATTTTGTTTCTAGTAAGGTGTCTGTAGAAGAATCTGTTGTTGCATTTGGAAGTGAAACAACTGCAACTATAACAGATCCAATGGGAGATTACATAATCTATGATGGTGTAGTTAATGCTGATATTTTTGGTGAAACTCCAGTAGCAGCATCAGAAGCTGGCACAACTGTAAATTGGAATTTAAAAACAAAGGCAGAGAAAGATATAGAAAAGACTGACCCAGTTGTTACAAGCATAACGGAATCAAATTTTACGAGTGCTGATGGAACTATACGTATTATAAGAACAATTACTACTGAACAATGGTGTTTGAATGTGGCAGAAATTGTTTATAAAGTTCATTTGGATGTAGAAAAACAAGATTTTAAAAGTGGAGACGTTTATGCTGTTAATGGGACAACAGTTTTAAATTATCAATATAATGAAGAAGATCGTTCAGTAGAATTCCCTGTTCCTAAAGTTATAGGTACACTTTATGATTTCTCTTTCAACAAAGTAGATGAGGATGATACAAGTAAAGTTATCAAAGGTGCTAAGTTTGTTTTGAGTGATGGTAAAAAACAGTGGTCTGCAACAGAAGGTAGTGAAAACGGAAATTGGAAGTTTGAAAACCTTCCATGGGGAACATATACATTAACAGAAACAGAAGCTCCAGCAGGATATACACTTGGTGATAACAACCCTGAATGGACTCTTAAAATTGGATATACCGAAGATTTAAAAGACGGTAATGTCAGCGATCATGTACATAATGAAACTGAAAATGATGTATTTACTGGTAAAAACGATGAAACAGGTAAGTGGAATATTACCAATACACCAAAAGTTTATAAGGTGACTTATGAAGTATTAGTAGATTCTGTTTATGGTCAGCCAAAAGACAGTAAAGCGCCAGTGGATTCAAAAGATTATAAGTATAATGATCAAGTTATAGTAAAAGGAAAACTTACAACAACTCAAAACTATGCTGAAAAAGATAATAAGAAAATACCTGGTGTATGGACATTTGATAGTTGGAATGAGGATAGTTTCCAAATAACAGAGAATACGACTTTAAAAGGAAGCTGGAAGTTTACTCCTTCAACGTATACATTAAGTTATGAAATTGTAGGAACAGGTCCTACAGATGCAACATTACCTGATAAGATGGAAAATATTGCCTTTGGTGCGAATGTAGAATTAGCAGAAGACTTAAAAACTGAATGGAACACACTAACAGGTAAAAATGATGGTGGTACGCAAGGCAAATGGAAATTTATTGGTTGGTCAACAGATGAAACTTGTTCAGATAATTTAGGCAGTATTACTATAGAAAAAGATGAAATAGTATATGGCAAGTGGCAATTTACAGCAAATACTTATACATTAAGTTATGAAGTTGTTGGAACAGGTCCTACAGATGCAACATTACCTGATAAGATGGAAAATATTGCTTATGGAACTGTAGTAACTTTAGCAGCTGATTTATTGACTGAATGGAATACTTTAACAGGTAAAAATGATGGTGGTACTCCAGGTCAATGGAACTTTATTGGTTGGTCAACAGATGAAACTTGTTCAGATAATTTAGACAAGAAAACAATAGAAAAAAATGAAACAGTATATGGTAAATGGGAATTTACTTCAACTGCTACAACTGTTACAGTAAATAAAGTGTGGGTATTAGAGGTTGCGGAAGGACGTCCTAGTTATGTAGAAGTTCAATTATATTGTGACAATGTTGCTTATGGAGATGTCGTAATATTAAATGATGAAAATAGCTGGATGTATACTTGGAGTAACCTAGATAACAGATATGCATGGACAGTAGATGAAATTAATGTACCGACTGGTTTCAAAAAGACTGTTGTTCAAAATGAAAATGTTTGGACTATTACTAATACAATGTTATTAGAACCAATACCTCATACAGGAGATTTATTAAATCCTACTTTAATAATTGCTTTGATGGTATTAAGCTGTCTTGGCATAATAGGAGTTGCGATTCACGCTAAAAGAAAAGATTAATATAAATTAATGTCACTTAGCAAAGCAACTTAAAATTAGAGTTTATTGTATCCTGATAGAGCCACTAGAAGTAAATTGGATAAGGAACAGAATAAAATGAGTTTCTAATGCTTTGTGAATAAAGAGGCAATTTTGAATTGTCTCTATTTTATTTTTTATACAATGTGATAGAATCTATCTAACAATTTAAAATTAATTTTATTATTAATAAATTATTGTTTTGAATTATAATGCAAATAAAATTGATGAAATAAAATTGATAAAATATCAACAATAGATTGACATTCATAGATTTTAATGTAAAATAAGACAGGTTGGGCAAAAATTGTAGGAGGTTATTATGGAGTATAAAGATTTAGCGGAATTTTTTAAGGCATTAGCAGATGACAGTAGAATTAAGATAATTGCGATATTATTAAACAATAAGGAAATGAATCAGAAGGATTTATTAGAGCATTTTAATATTTCTCAGCCAACTTTTTCATATCACATGAAAGAGTTAGCAAAAGCAAAAATGGTAAACATTAGAAAAGTTGGAACTGCTCACTACTATTCAATAAATGTTGGCATTTTTACCGAATTAAATGATGCTTTCCTTAAATTAAAAAATGAGGAATAAAAATTAAGACACTTATCAAGTGTCTGAGCCTGTTGACAAACGACAATTTGAAAAAGAATTGTCGTTTTTTAATATATAAAAGTAAAACAAAGTGTGATAGAATAAATATGCAGACAAAAAAATCCTCATTTCTAACTAATTTAAGGGTTGTCTGCTTTTTAATTTGATTGTTTATTATTGAGTTGGTATTTGCTATAATCTAAATATGAAAAGTAAATTGGTACAACAAATAAAGAATTATGAGCCATTTAATGAACAAGAAAAAGTAGATAAGGAGATTATCCTTTATTATTTAAAGAACTTTGATGATATTTTTTATCGAACTAATTTAATTGCTCATATGACCGCTTCTGGTTGGGTATTAAATAAAAAGAAAGATAAACTACTAATGGCTTATCATAATCTTTATGGATCATGGGCCTGGCTTGGTGGGCATGCTGATGGCCAATTAGACTTGTTAAAGTTAGCGATAAAAGAAGTGCAAGAAGAAAGTGGTGTAAAAACAATTAAACCATTAATAGAGGATATTTACTCTTTAGAAGTACTATCGGTTGATGGACATTTCAAAAACGGACAATATGTTCCTACTCATGTGCATTTAAATCTAACTTATTTATTACAAGCTGATGAAAGAGAAACTATAGTTAATAAACAAGATGAAAATAGTGCTGTTGGCTGGTTTAGTTTAGAAGAAGCAATTGAAGCATCTAATGAAAGTTGGTTTAAAGAAAATATTTATAGTAAATTAAATGAAAAATTAAAAACATTAAAAATATAGAGGAGAAAAATATGACAGAAATACAAATTTTGACAATAGCAGCAGTAGTGCCGGGATTAGCTTATGCAGCTTATCTTTATATCAGAGACAGAAAAGAAAAAGAACCTTTATGGCTTTTAGCTTTAATGTTATTTGGTGGATTATTAGCTACCATAGCATCTTTCTTTTTAGAAACGTGGGCTGATAATATTTTATTTGAAATTTTTGATTATCCGAATACCCTTTTCTACTTAATTAGTGCTTTTATAGGGGTTGCTTTAATTGAAGAAGGAACTAAATTTTTGTTCTTAAACATTTTTTCTTGGAAAAGCATCCACTTTAATTGTTTGTATGATGGGTTAATATATTCAGTGTTTGTTTCTTTAGGGTTTGCGATTTCTGAAAACATCTTATACGTTTACTCTTATGGACTGCAAACAGCCTTTTTAAGAGCTTTTACAGCTATTCCAGCTCATGTTTGTTTTGGAGTAGTAATGGGAGCTTATTATTCTAAGGCTAGAATGCTTGCTAATCAGGGAAGAGAATCATCAGCAAGACAAAACAAAATTTTAGGATTGTTATTAGCGGTTTTCTTACATGGTTTATATGATTACTTTTTGTTTGACCCAGCAATTGATTACTTTTATTTATGGTTAGGTTTAGTAGTAATAATTTATATCATAATATTTGCTACTGTCAGAGTAGCATCGAAAAAAGATAGATATATCGATGATATAGATATTAAATACTAACAATAAAAACCTATAAAATAATAACCAGAAAATCAGTAGAGTATAAATTCTGCTGTTTTTTTCTTTTTGATGTGATGTTAATCAAAGTTTGTTATTTTATTTAAACTGATTATGTTATAATAAATAAGTTCATTTGTTTGATGAAAAATGGAGAAAATTTGATGGAAAAACTAAAAAAGAACAGGTTGTTTTATCACATATATAAAAATAAGTTTTTATATCTTTTTGGTATAATAGCTCTTTTAATGGTGGATTATTTAGATTTGTATATTCCATTATTCATTGGTGAAATAACAGATGGTTTAACTTCTCATACAATTGAAATGCAAACAATTGATAAAACAATACTTTTAATGCTTGTTTTATCTATAGCTATTGCTGTTTTTCGTTTCTTTTGGCACTACTTTATTTTTGGAACAAGTCAAAAGATAATTAATAGTTTAAGAAAAGATATTTTTGAGAAATTAGAAACATTGTCACAAGCTTATTTCAATAAAAATAAAACTGGTGATATCATGACTAGATTTACAAATGATTTAGATGCGATAGAAGGAGCAACAGGTTTTGTGGTTATGATGTCATTTGATGCAGTTGTTTTAACTATTATGGTTGTCTATAAGATGATTACCCATGTAAGTTTAACTTTGACAATACTAACATTAATACCAATGGCACTAGTTGCGGTATTCAGTATAATTTTAGGTAAGAAGTTTGACGAAAAATATTTTGCTAAGCAGAAAGCTTTTGGTCATTTAAATGATGCGGTACAAGAATCAGTGACAGCAGTAAGAGTAATTAAAGCTTTTGTTCAAGAAGAAAAACAACTAGAGCATTTTAAGAAAGTAAATGACTACAATCGTAAAGCTAATGCTGATATTTCAGTATTACGAGCAATATTTTGGCCGGTTTTAGAAACATTTATTGGTCTTTCATATGTTGTGGCAATTATTCTAGGTGGCTATTATTGTTTAATTGGTGAAATTACTTTAGGAAAGTTTATTACTTTTTCTTCATATATTGGAACGTTATTTTGGCCAATGATTATTGTTGGAGATATTGTTAGTGTTATTTCTGAAGCCAGTGCTTCATTAAAAAGAATAAATGAAATATTTGATGCTAAAGTAGATATCGTAAATAGTGAAAATATGATTGATATACAAGAACTTAAAGGAGAAATCGTCTTTGATAAGGTGGATTTTAGATATGAAGAGAACTTACCTTTAGCTTTAGAAGATATAAATGTGAAAATTAGAAAAGGTGAAATGTTTGCGATACTAGGTAGAACTGGTTGTGGCAAAACAACAATGGTTAATCTAATAGCTAGAGTTTATGATGTCACAAGTGGAAATATTTATATAGATGGAAACAATATCAAAGATATTCCACTAAATGTGTTGCGTTCAAATATTGGTTATGTCCCTCAAGATAACTTCTTGTTTTCTGAAACTTTAAAAGAGAATATTTCTTTTGGGAAATTAGATGCGACTGATCAAGAAATATATGAAGCATGCAAAATAGCTGATATCCATGATAACATTATGAGTTTTCCTAATAAATATGAAACAATGTTAGGCGAAAGAGGGGTTACTTTATCAGGTGGCCAGAAACAAAGAACTTCGATTGCTAGGGCAATTATTAAAGATAGTCCGATATTAATAATGGATGATTCTTTAAGTGCTGTTGATACGGATACCGAAGATACAATCATTAACAATCTTAAAAGAATTAGAAAAGATAAAACCACTATTATGATTGCTCATCGTGTTTCTACAGTACAATCAGCTGATCATATTCTGGTTTTAGAAGATGGGAAGATAGCTGAATATGGCACTTATCAGCAATTATTAGATAAAAATGGTTTGTTTACTCAGATGGTGGAAAAACAACAACTTGAAAAACAGTTGATTACTATAGAACAAGGAGGTAATTAAGATGGCAAAAATAGAAAAAGAAACTGTCATTACCTCTTATTCCGGTAGTGTCTTTAAAAGGCTTTTCGGATATATGAAGCCCTATTTAGGCAAGTTTATTTTGGCGATTGTAATGATTTTAGCAGTCACCGCTTTTGCAATGATTAAACCAATGTTGATTGCCAGGGCTATTGATACCTATATTGAAGGCTATAATCGAACTTATGGGATAGTAGATGAAGCAGATGCTGATTTATCTTACAATGGGTTGTTTTTAACCAAGAATTTTGAAAAACAACAAGTTTCTGGTTATTGTCAGATAGTTTTATACGATGACAACTATTATTATTTTGAAAACCTAGATGCTGGACAAGCTCAAATGTTAGTGGAAAAAAACGATGATGGTATAGAAAAAGTAGTTGCAAAAACAAATCATTCTATTGAGATTGATGATGAAAATGGTAATATTTTGCAAGGAAAACTATTATTAAAAGAAGATTTAAAAGTATTAAGAAGTTCGGATTATAAAGGAATTTTTATCATAGGCATGATTTATTTGATTGTCTTAGCTCTTAATGCTATTATTGATTCCACCCAAAGCTATATTTTATTAATTACTGGACAAAATATAATTTATGATATGCGCAATGAACTTTTTGAACATGTTCACTCATTATCGCTGAGATTTTTTGATACACATGCTGTTGGTCAGATTGATACAAGAATAACTAATGATGTTGAGGCTTTAAACAGAATGTTTTCTCACATATTGGTAAATTTGATAAGAAATTTCATTATGATTATAGGATTTGCTTTTGTAATGCTTGGTTTAAATAGTAAACTAGCAATTATTGTCTTTATTTATCTGCCTGTAATTTTTGTTTTGACTTATTATTTTAGAAAAATTTCCAGAAATGTTTATAGAATAGTAAGGACTAAAATATCACATTTAAATATCTTTTTAAGTGAACATATTTCTGGCATGAAACTTATTCAGATTTTTGCTAGAGAAAAAGAAAAGTTTGCTCAATTTGAAGAAAAAAGTGATGACTTATATAAAACTAGAATTAAAGAATTGTTTGTTTATGCATTCTTTAGACCTGTTACAAGTTTAATTGCTAATTTTGCTTTGGTAGCTATTATTTATAAAGGATCTCATTATGTTATGTCAGATACTTTGACAGTAGGAGTACTTTATATCTTTGTTAGCTATATTCGATCATTTTTCTGGCCAATTCAAGAGATGGCTGAGCAGTTTTCAACTTTACAAAATGCTTTTGCCTCAGCTGAGAAGATTTTTACTTTGTTAGATGAAAAGAGTGTAATTCAAGAAAACGAAAATCCAGTTAAACCTGAAAAGATTAAAGGGAAAATTGAATTTAAAAATGTCTGGTTTGCTTATGAAAATGAAAACTATGTTTTAAAAGATGTTTCATTTGTAATAGAGCCAGGTCAAAAAGTGGCTTTTGTGGGAGCTACAGGAGCTGGAAAATCATCGATATTAAATTTAATTGGTCGTTATTATGACATTCAACAAGGTGAAATTCTTATTGATGATATCAATGTTAAAGAAATGTCTTTAAAACAGATTAGAAAAGCAATTGGTCAAGTTCAACAAGATGTCTTTATTTTTACTGGAGATGTAAAATCTAACATAAGATTATTAAATGAAGAAATTAATATTGATCAAATCCAACAAGCAGCTAAAGCGGTTAATGCTCATCACTTCATTGAAAGTTTGCCAAACAAATATGATGAAATGTTAACTGAAAGAGGAACAAATCTATCTTTTGGTCAAAGACAATTATTATCATTTGCTAGAACTTTAGTTATTAATCCTACAATCTTGGTAATGGATGAAGCTACCGCTAACATTGACACTGAAACTGAAATATTAATCCAAGAAGCTTTAAAGACACTTATGGAAGGCAGAACGACCATAATGGTTGCTCATCGTTTATCAACAATACAACATGCTGATAATATAATTGTTTTAGATAATGGAAATATTGTTGAAAGTGGAACACATCAGAAACTGTTAACTCAAGATGGCATTTACAAAAAGTTATACGAACTGCAGAAATACGATGATGATAAAACTAAACCTTCAAATTAAAATTTGAAGGTTTTTAAATTGTTAAACTTTAAATTAATTTATTAAAGGCTAACTTCTTGGAATTACGATATAATAAATATAAGATTAATAAAAGAAAGGAGATTAACTATTATGAATAAATGTATTTCTATTTTTCCAGAAACTAATATTGATGATTTTAAACTAAAGTGGCAACAGTACATAGAGTTAGCTAGTAAGTATAATTTTACAGAGGTATTTACAACGATACATTTGCCAGAGTTACCTTTAGAAAAACAAATAGAATCACTATTAGTTATTTCTAAATTGACTAAACAATATCAAATGGATTTAATTGTTGATGTAGGTGGTTTGTATCTTAAAAAGTTTTTAGATAGCCAAGAATTATTTGAGCAAATAAAAGAGGCTAAAATAGATTTTGTTAGGTTAGATTATGGTTATAATCAAAGTGATGTTATTAAACTTAATAAAGAATTAAATCCAAAAGGTTTTATGATTAATGCTTCAATGTACAGCGAAAAAGAAGTTGATGAAAAAGTGGAGTTTTTTAGAAGTTTAGATAATGTTGAAATCAGAGCATGTCATAATTTTTATCCTCGAGAAGAAAGTGGTTTAAATAAAAAGTTTGCCTTAAAACAAGATGCAATGTTTAAAAAGTATAATATTCCAGTTTACTATTTTATCCCTTCTTTAAAAAAATCAAGAGGTCCAGTTTTTAAAGGCTTACCAACAATTGAAAAACACAGATATAACGATGTAATTTTAACAACATTAGAACTTTTGTATATTTATAAAACAGATTCATTTATGTTTTCTGATCAATTTTACGATGAAGAGAGTTTTAAACAATTTAATGATGTTATTAACCATAAACCATTAGAAATAAAGGTAGATTTATTAAATGATAAATACGATGATATTGTTTTACAGACACATGAATTTAGATATGATTCAAACAAAGAATTTTTAAGATCACGAAGCAGTAGGCAAATGTCTCAATATGCCAGTGTTGTTGCAGTTGATAATAATGTAAAAAGACTAAAAGGAAGTATAACTATTGATAATAAATTATATGGTCGATATTCTGGAGAGTTACAAGTAGTTTTAAAGGATAATAAAAAAGATAAAAGAGTAAATGTAGTAGGAAAAGTCGATAAAAAAGATTTAGAAAAACTTTTATATTATAATTATGGATATACATATAAGTTTGTAAAAAAATAAATTGTGTTTAATATAAATATAATTATGAGTTTATTAAGTAAGTAGATAAGATGGAATTTTAGTTGGTAGGGGGATAGTATGATTGAAAAATATAAACAAGATTATGAGCAACAAGTAGTTAATCTTTGGAATGAAACGTGTATGTTTGATTTAATTGATATTAAAAAATTTAGAAGACAAATTTTATTTGATGAAAATTTTGATGAAGATTTGTGCTATGTAGCTATCAAAGACGAAAAAGTTGTGGGTTTTATTTTAGGTGTAAAAAGAAAGTTTCCTTATTTAGAAAGGGGATTAGAACCAACTAAAGGTTGGATTAGTGTAATATTTGTCGCTAAAGAATATCGAAATCAAGGAATTGGACAAAGATTATATGATACTGTAGAAAATAAATTAAAAAAAATGGGTGTTATAGAAATTGTTTTAGGCGCTTATTCTCCAAATTACTTTTTTGCTGGGTTAGATCCAGAAAATTATCATGAATCAATCGATTTTTTTGAAAAGAACGGTTATAAAGCAGGTGCGAAACATTATTCAATGGGAATGAATTTACATGGTTATCAAGTAAGCGAAAAAACATTAGTAAAGAAAAAGAAGGTAGAAGAAAAAGGTTATAAGTTTATTAACTTTGATTATAAGTATTCTTTAGAGTTGTTAGAATTTTTAAAAAATGAGTTTGGTGGTGGCTGGAAAAGAAATGCTTTAATAGCCATGCAAAAAAATAAAGCTCAAGAAAGAATTTTAATAGTTTTAAATCCCGAAGGAAAGATTTGTGGTTGCAGTAATAGAGCTATTGATGACAATGAAATGCGTTTTGGCCCAATTGGCATTTCTGATAGTGAAAGAAATAATGGTCTTGGGACAATCTTGTTAGAACTTGGAATGTATGAAATGGCTAAAAAAGGAATATATAGAATGTATTTTGTTACCACTGATGAAGATGGTAGAAGATATTATGAACGTATAGGGTTGAAGGTAATTAGAACTTTTATAGATTATAGTAAGGAATTATAAAATGATTTGCATTTGAAATAATCATTAAATTCATTAAGTGTAATTTGTTTTAATACAAAACAACAGGATATAAAAGCAGCAATAAAATAATTATGGAAATTATAAAGTTAAAAGGCATTACAAAAAACTATCCCTGGGGTGGATATCGCTTGAAACAGTATGGTAAAACAAGTGATGATATTATGGCTGAATCTTGGGAGTTATCAATTCATCAAGATGGTTTTTCTGTTGTTGATAGTGGAAAGTATAAAGGACAAAGCTTAAAAGAATATTTAGAAAATAATAATGTTTTAGGGAATAGAAATGAGCTCAACATTATGATTAAATATATTGACACAAAAGATTCAACAAGTGTTCAAGTACACCCAAATGATGAGTATGCTTTAAAAGTTGAAAAACAACTAGGCAAAACAGAGTTGTGGTATATTATGGATGCTTTAGAAGGATCATATGTTTTCTATGGTGTCAATAAGGAAATTACAACTGCTGAACTTAAAGAAAGAATAAAAAATAACACTATCTTGGAAGTGTTAAATAAGGTTGAAACAAAGAAAGGTGATAGTTTTTTACTGGAAGCAGGAACAATCCATGCAATTGGTCCAGGAAATCTTATTTGTGAAATTCAACAAAATTCAAATTTAACTTATAGATTGTATGACTATAATCGTTATGATAAATATGGAAATTTGAGAGAACTTCATATTGATAAAGCTATGGAGGTAGTTAAAACAAATCCAAACATTAGAATTAAACCAAACGTAATTGATAGTAATTACCAGAAATTATGTTCATGTAAGTATTTTGAGGTGGACTATTATATGGTAGATGACAAAATGTTTTTAACTGCTGAAGATGATTTTCAAATAATTAATTTTCTGGATGGAAAAGGATTTATTGAAAAGTTGGAGTATAAAAAAGGAGACACATTTTTTGTCCCAGCAAACTATGGAGCGTACAAAATTATTGGTAGATGTGAATTTCTAAAAACAACTTCCAACTATTAATTAAAGGTTTTAAAGGTGATAACATTAGAATTTATCACCTTTTATGAAAGTGCTTTGAATATCAAATCAAATTGTAATCAACAGTAATGAACTATTTAAAGAAACTCTATAATTGGTTATAAATTAAATTTATTTAGTAGAGCTTCTTGCAAAACGTTGGAAAAATTGACATTTTTATTTGATGCATAATCATTAAGCCACTGTGGAATAGTAAGGGTTTTTTTAACTGCTTTTGTTTTAAACTTTTTAGCATATTCCAAAGAATTATATTCAATCAACATAATCAATTCATTAGGATATTTCATTTTAATTTTTTCTACCGAAGACGGTTTTTTAATCTTTCTATCAAATAATTCTCCTTCTTTATCAAGATATATTCCAAGAGCTTCTTTAGCATTTTCAAATGTTTCTTCTATGGTTTTTCCTGAAGAAAAACATCCATCTAAATCAGGAAATTCAACCCAATAACTTCCATCTTCTTCATGAAATACAGATGGGTAATAAACAATAGACATAAATTTCACTCCTTTCGATACGAAGATTGGGATGGCTATTTAAGCCCAGCTTGTTTAAGTATTGCTTGCTCTAAGCCTTTTCCCAAATATTTGCTGTGAAACGGAACCATAACAGTCTTCTTAGTAGTAGGATTTTGAAATTTACGATGTGAACCACCACTTCCTTTAATTTCAATAAATCCATTCTTTAATAGAAGACGTACCATTTCCTTTGGTTTCATTGGCATATGGTGTTCTCCTTCACACTTAAATTATAATACGTATTAACACGTGTTTCAACTATTAATTTGTTAAACATTGGAAAAACATTATTTTGTTATAGAATTTTATTTGAATTAACATATAAATGGAAAGAGTAATCAAAAGTTTTAGCTGCTTTTCGACACATCAACATTCTATCCATAAAGATTTCCAAATACTCATACATTGAACAAATTTCAGTATCAATTTCTAAGTATAAGTTGATACTTTTGTTTTCATCATTTATAGTAAGTTCATTGTTTAAAACAGAGTAATTAACTTGATCATGAATATCAAAACTGACTGTAGAAAAATCATTTACCCTTATTCTTCTAACATCGCTTTTATCAGCAATTATTAAAGCTGCGGTTACTTTATCAACAATGATACCAGTAGATTCATCGTGATTAGCAATAGCTGAAACAATAGTAACGGTATCTTCGATAGATAAATCTAATTGTCTTAACAAATCTTTAGTTAGCAAAGCTCCATATTCAGCATGATGTTTTCTAGCAATGGAATTACCTATATCATGCATATAGGCAGCTGTTTTGGCTAAATCGATTTCATGTTGACTACATTCAAAATGTCTTAAAATATAACCAGCTCTAGTAGCAACATAAGCAGTATGTATCTTTGAGTGATCAGTATAACCAGCTGCTTTTAACAGTTCATTAGCTTTATTTATGTAGGCATTTATTTCTTTATTTTGTATTACTTTTTCATAAATCATGATAATTCTCCTTAATTTCTTAACTAAATTATATCGATTTCAAAATAGAATTCCAAATATAAACACCATCAAGTGATGGTGTTAATTTTTATTGACAAATTTTTCCAGGATTTAGAATGTTTTTAGGATCAAAAACATTTTTTATCTGTTGCATTATTTTAATTTGATTTTCTCCTAAACTTTCTTTTAGATACTGTTTCTTAGCATAACCGATACCGTGTTCTCCCGAAACAAGTCCATTCATTTCCTGAGCTTTTTGATAAAGTTTTTTAAAAGCTGTTTTTAGTTTCTGCTGCCATATTTCTTCTGGCATACCATCCTTACAAACATAGATATGTAAGTTGCCATCTCCAGCATGACCAAATGATGGAATTCTAACACCTAGTTGTTTTGATAGCTTATGAGTATATTTGATATAATCAGCAATCAAATCTTTTGGAACCACAACATCACATTCATCCATTTTATCAGTTGAAGCTTTTATGGCTTCTAAAAAGGCACCTCTTGCTGACCAAACTGATTTTTTTCTTTCATCAGTATCGATAAAGTAGGCATCTATTGCTCCTTGTGCTAGACATAAGTTGGCTACTTTACTGTAATCATTTTCAATGATATTAATATCATTTCCATCAAAAGTTAATAATAGATAAGCATCATGTTTACTGTCAGGAAACTTCTTGCCTAAAAATTTTTCACTATTAAGAATTGTTTCTTTAGACATATATTCAATAGCGGTAGGATTAGTTTTAGAGCGCAGTATTTCTGGTATGGCATCTAAAGCTTGTTGCATCGTTTCAAAAGGTACTAATAGTGAAATGCTTTCACTAGGTAGTGGAAGAAGTTTAAGGGTGGCTTCTACTATAATAGCCAAAGTTCCTTCTGAACCGATGATTAAATCTTTTAAAGAGTAGCCAGAAGAGTTTTTAACGACATTACTTCCAAATGTTTCAATATCGCCATTTGGCATAACTACTTTAAGAGATCGGACATAGTCTCTAGTTACACCATATTTAACAGCTCTCATTCCTCCAGCATTAGTTGAAATGTTACCGCCAATGGTAGCTGATTTTTCTCCTGGATCAGGTGGATAGAACAAATCATTTTCTTCAACATAAGCCGCTAAGTCCATTAACAACACCCCTGGTTCAACAGTAATAGTGAAGTTTTTATCATCTAGTTCAAGTATTTGATTCATTAATGAAGTATTAATCATAATACCGCCTTCAACAGGCACAGCTCCACCAACCAGACCCGTTCCAGAACCTCTAACAGTTACAGGAATGGATTTTTCATAAGCATATTTCATAATTGCTGATATTTCTTCAGCGTTTTTTACTTTAATTAAAACATCTGGATATTTTATCAGTGTTGCCAATTCATCATGTGAAAAGTCACTAGAGATATGTCCTTTTTCATAAACTCTTTCATTATCAATAATGCTTTTAATATATGCCAAATCAAAGTTGTCAAAAGATTTATACATTTGATTTTCCCTCCTTTATGATTTTAATAAGTTCAGGTACTATTTCATAAATATCGCCAAACACGGCAAAGTGGGCAATGTCAAATATTTGAGCAGCGGGATCATTATTAACCGCAATAATACACTCAGCATCTTTCATGCCAGAAGTAAATTGAATAGCTCCTGAAACACCTAAGGTAATAATCAATTTAGGTTTAACAGTTTTTCCTGATAAACCAATTTGATGCTTATTGTTAAGTAAACCAGCTTCAGCTACTGGTCTAGTACAACCGATTGAAGCATTTAATAATTCAGCAAGTTCGAAGACTAAATCAAAGTCTTCTTTTGATTTTACGCCTCTACCAATAGCGATAATGATTTCACTTTCCGAAATATCTTCTTCTTTTTTCTTGTTGATTATTTCCAGAATTTCAACATTAGTTTTCAACCATTTATCTTCAATAGGACAGTTGATTATTTCTCCAGTTGGATTAATAGTTTTTTCTGGAGCATTAAACACCTTATATCGAGCAGTACAAAATTGTGGTCGATGATTAGGGTTAATAATTTGAGCCATGATGTTTCCACCAAAAGCAGGTCTTATTTGCACTAAATCAGTATTTTCTTTCATTTCTAGAGCAGTACAATCTGCTGTTAAACCAGTTTTAAACCTTGCGGCTACTCTTGGAGCTAAAGATCTACCAATATTTGTAGCGCCAAATAAAATAGATGATGGTTTATTCTTGTTAATAAAATCTTCAAAAATATTGGTATATCTTTCCACATCAAAATGTTCTAATTTTTCATGGTCATAGATAAATACTTTGTCAACACCATAATGTAAGATTTTGTCAACTGTTTGTGTTAAGTTATGACCAATAGCTAAGACATGCACTTGATGATTAATTACTTGTGCCAATTCTTTAGCTTTTCCAATTAGTTCGTATGTAACAGGATGAACTTTATTTTCTTCAATATCAGCATAGATAACAATGTTTTTCCACTCGTTTTTATTGATTGTTTTTATTTCTTCTTTAACCAATTCAATAACGCCAGCAGGTCCTTTTTTAACACAAATCTTACAGTTTTTACAACCAGCATTAATCGAAAGTTTATTATCATGATATTCAATTGCTTTGAAAGGACAGATATCTACTAATGTTTTAGCTATTTCTTCATTAACTAAATTATGATTAATTTTTAAAGCCATATTAGATAAACTTCCTTTCTTTTAATACATTTAATAAATCTTTAGCCATTTGTTCTTTAGTTCCTTGTAAAACTAGTCTATCAGTTGTCTTTTCTGGCTGGAAGATTTTTTCAACCTGAGTTGCTGAGCCTTTTAAACCATATTTGGTTTCATCTTGATCTTCCATATCATTAAAAGACATAATTTTAATTTGTTTTTCGCAGTTTCCAAATTTTACTTTTCTTTTATATGAAGGAAGTCTAGGAGTGTTAATATCACTATCTATACATAATAGGCAAGGTAAAGTAATATTTGCCTTCATTATTTTAGTCTCCAAATTAGAGATGAACTCTATTTTATTTTCTTTAACTTCAACATTAGTGACATATCCAAAATGAGGTAAATTTAAAAATTCGGCTGTTTCTGGTCCAACTTGACCAGTATCACCATCAGTAGTTTGTTTACCAGTTAAAATTAAATCAACATCATCAATGGTATTGATTGCCTGGGAAATAGTATAAGCAGTAGCTAATACATCAGCTCCACCAAACTTTCTGTCACTAATTAAAATTCCTTCATCTGCACCCATATAAATTGCTTCCTTTAAAATGCTTAAAGCAGCAGGTGGCCCCATTGAGATAACAGTAACCTTGCCATTAGTTTTTTCTTTTAATTGTAAACTTGTTTCTAAAGCATATAGATCATAAGGATTCATTTTTGCCTGAACTCCATCGCGAATTAATACTCCAGTAATAGGATCTACTTTAACATTAGATGTGCCAGGAACTTGTTTAATACAAACAATAATATTCATATTGCCTCCCCATATAATATAAATGTTTCTAATTATTATTATACAACATACTTGTATAAAAATCAGTGTTTTTCACAAGTTAATCAAATCACAAAGAACATATATTTTAGAAATTATAGTATAATAAAAACATGAAAATAAAATTTATCGGATTAAGGACAATTAAGACAATTGTAGCAGTATTCTTATCATTAATAATTAGTTCACTTAGGGAAGGAAGTGTTCCGTTTTACTCAGCTATAGCAGCTGTTTTATGTATGCAAAAGGATTTTGAAAACTCTTTTAAAGTTGGTTATGATAGATTCATTGCGACAATAATTGGAGCAACCTTAGGTTGTCTGTTTCTAATGTTTGAACACTATGTGTACGCCATAGAAAATCAAATTTTAAGATACCTTTTGATTTCACTTTTACTTATTCCAGTAATTTATATATGTGTTTATACTAAAAGACCAGGGTCGGTAGCTACTGGTTGTGTTGTGTATTTGGCAATAGTGATTAATCGAGCAGGACAATTGCCATTTGCCTTTGCTTTTAATAGATTTTTAGATACCACAATTGGTATTGTTGTGGCAATATTAATTAATAATTATTTGAAGAATCCATTTAAAAAGGAGTAATTATAGCCAAAAAAGTTGATAAACTAGCATGTTTAGAAACTGAAAAACAAAATTTAAATGGTATTGATATTGATTTATATTCAATTAAAGATAAAATTTATGACTATTGATGAACATTAGGATAGTTTAAAAAAGCATTGATGACAATGGAATTAAAAACTTCACGAGTTCATTTTTTATTTATATTATATTATTTTAACTAGTCATTTTATTTTTGGAATAAATCATTAACTTTTTATATTTTGATTTTTTTGTTAATAAGAGACAAGGTTCAAGATTGCAAAATAGATAATAATTGATAGGATTAAAAAAATTTATGATTTTAAGATAGTTAGTACTCTTAGCGTCAATTAATAACTAAATGTTTATATAAGGGTAAAAGCTTTTTTTAACTATTTAGATAAAAGTTAGTTTCGAAATTGTTAAAGATTGTGTTCGCAGGTTTAAAAATATGTGGTATAAATAAGTTATAGTGATAAGTTAGGAGGGGAAATTTTATGAAGTTTACTCTTTCGCCAAATAATGCCAAATATAAAGCGATGATTGATTATGATTATAAGTTTTTATATGAATTTAAAAATCATAGAGTATCAAAAGCTTATTTAACTGGTTATGAATGGAAAATGACTAAAGCTTATAGAAAACTTCAAGCCAATCAAGATACAATATGGAAAAAATATTTAGAGTGGAGATTGCATCGTTTAGAACTTAAAACAGGTATCTCTTTTGAAAATAATATGACTATTGGCAAAGGTTTTATTATTGGTCACTGGGGTAGTATTGTTATTAATGGAAAAGCAACTTTTGGAAATCATTTTTTCATAACACACAACGTTACAGTAGGAAGAGATATTAGAGGAAAAAGAAAAGGCGTACCAACTTTTGGAGATAGAGTTGTTATTAGAACAAATTCAACTGTCGTAGGAAACGTAAAGATAGGAAATGATGTTTTGATTGCTCCAAATACATTTGTGAACTTTGATGTTCCTGATCACAGCATTGTAATAGGCAATCCTGCTAAAATTATCCATAGGGAAAATGCTACTGAGGGACATTTGCCAGAAATGAAGTTGTAATATGAAACAAAAATTAGCTTTAGTTACAGGTGCTGGTAGAGGAATAGGCTTAGAAACAGCTAGGCTTTTTCTGGAGCATAATATAAAAACAATATTGGTTGATATTGATGAAATTCAGCTTGATAAAGCGATGGAAGAGTTAAATGATGAATTAGCTATTTCTTTTGTTTGTGATGTAACAGATGAAGAAAAAGTAAATAAATTGTGTAATCATATCTTGAAAGAATATGGAACAGTAGACATTTTAGTAAATAATGCAGGGATTTTTAGATGCGATAGAGGTCCGTTTAGTAATTCTATTTCGGAACATTGGAGAAAGAAAATAGATTGTAATATTTATGGAACTTTGTATTTTACGCGAGCTTTAATTAATCCAATGATAAAGCAAAAATATGGAAGCATAATAAATTTATCTTCTATTACTGCAACTTTAGGTGCTGTTGGAATGGTTGATTATACTTTAACTAAAGGAGCAATAAAATCTTTTACAAAATCATTATCTAAAGAGGTGGCTCTAAACAATGTTAGGGTAAATAGTGTTTCTCCTGGTAATATTGAACCAGACAATCGTTATCCTGAAATGTCTTACATGAATAGGTCGGGCAGTTATAGAGAGTGTGCTCAGGTAATTTACTTTTTAGCTTCTGATGAAGCATCCTTTGTAACAGGAGAAGATTATGTAGTGGCTGGAGGAAGGAAAAAGATATAGATGAAAGTGTTAGAAAATCTAAGATTTAAAAATGTTGGTAGATTACTGCTAAAGAAATATAAAAAGGGTGATATAAGGCATATTAGAACAAGAATGTTTGATGGATATGTATTTTGTGTTGGCGGCAAAGCGATTTACGAAAGTGAAGGAAATAAATATTTAATTGATAATAGCCATTGTTTAATGATTGCTAAAGATACAAATTATAAATTTGAAGTGTTAGAAGATGGTACTTTTCCAGTTATTGATTTTGAATTATATGATGGACATTTTAAAGGGATATATATATTTGAAATTAGTGAAGCAAAATCTTTCTATAAAGGATATTTAAATATGGAAAAGAAAAATATGTTTTCTCAAACTTCGCATATATTAATGGACTTAAGTAATTTATATAATATGACAGCTCGAATTATTGGCTATGGAAAATTAGATGATAAGTATAGAATTATGGAGCCATCTATTAAATATTTTCAAAAACATGTTTATGATATTGGATTAGATATCAGTGTAGTAGCTAAGCAATCTAATATTTCTGAAGTTTATTTTAGAAGACTATTTAAAGAAAAATATTGTTTAACACCTTATGAATATGCTATGGAAAAAAGAATAGAAAAAGCAAAAGAGATGCTTTTATATGAATCTTATAGCATTGGAGAAATTGCAGAAAATTGTGGTTTTGCTAGTATTTATGCCTTTTCAAGAGCTTTTAAGAATATAATTGGCGTTGCTCCAAGTGATTTTAAAAAGAAATATATAGTTTCGAAATAGATAAATACTTTATCGTTATGAACATTTTAATGTGTTTTTTTAAATGATAGAATAATTTTGATATATGATGTGCAAAATAGAGAAAAAATTAAAGCAAATAATAAGTGTTTTTTCTCTTTACGCACATCAAAAGTTATGCTTAATCTATAAAAGCTAAATAGAAAGGAGAAAAATAATAATTATTTAAAGGAAAGCTTATGAGTGAAAAAAAATTATCGACATTGATTATTGAAGCTCTAGGTGGTGTCGAAAATGTAGTTTTGGTTGAAAACTGTATGACACGTCTTAGATGCGTAGTAAAAGATGGCAACAAAGTTGACAGAGAAGCACTAAAAGCTATCAAAGGGGTACTAAGAGTTGCAGGTACAGATACTGAACCTCAAATCGTAGTAGGACCAGGAGTTGCAGACAGAGTTTGTGATGAGATTAAAGACATTCCTGGCATTCAATTAAGCGTAAATGCGGGGGAAGCTGTAATGACTAAAAAGTCAGCTACAGGTATCTTCGCTATATTCTCTAAAGTATTTACACCATTAATTCCAGTATTTGCTGGTGCGGGGTTAATCTTTGGTATCATGAAAGTATTTACTACCTTATGGAATATTAATCCAAATTTAACATTGTTTAATCCAAGTGAATCTACTTTCATGTTTGCGCTAACTGTTTTGGCTAGCACATTTTTTGCTTATCTGAATATTGCTGTTGCTGCATCTTCGGCAAAAGTAATGGGAGGTAACCCTTACTTAGGATTAGTTGCTGGTGGTATCATCATCAACTTAGGTGCACTAGCTGGTACACAAGGTCTATTTGGTATAACTATAGTTAATGGACGTGGGGGAACATTAGCTGCAATGGCAGCAGGTATTTTGATTGCTGTTGTGGAAAAGAAAGTAAGAAATGCTGTTCCAGATGCATTAAAGATTCACGTGCCACCAGTTGTATCAATTATTGTAGTTGGTTTATTAACTATTTATTTGTTACAACCAATTGCAGGTGTTATCACTGATGCTGTAACTACTTTGTTCTTGTGGTTACTTGATAACGTTGGACCATTTGCATATGGTATTATTGCTGCATTATTCTTACCTCTAGTTATGACAGGTATGCATCATGGTTTATCACCAGTTCATACTACATTTATTCAAAACTTAGGTTATACTCCACTTTATTCTTGTTGTTCATTAGCAGGTGGTGGCCAGGTAGGTGCTGCTATTGGATTGATGCTAAGATACAAAAAAGAAAAAGGTTTAAGAGAAGCAGCTGTTGCTGGATTACCAGCAGGTATTTTAGGTATTGGTGAACCATTAATTTTTGGTGTATCTTTACCATTAGGAAGACCGTTTATTACTGCATGTCTAGGAGCATTCGTTGGTGGATGTGTTCTAGGTCTATTCCCTGGACAAGGGGCGGTTACAATGAACGTTTCTGGCATTTTAGGTGGTCTAGTAAATACTAGACCTGGAGCATATTACTTATCTTATCTTGTATCTATAGTGGCTGGTGCTATTATTACCTTCTTAGCAGGGGTAAAAGATTCAGCATTAGATGGGTTTAGAGACTAATTAAGTAATATAGAATCTTAAATCAAGGTCCGTTATTACGGGCCTTGATTTTTGAAAGGGAGTAATAATGGAATTTAAAGATAAGGTTGTTATTATTACGGGTGCTAATTCTGGCATTGGAAAATTACTTAGCGAACATTTTTTAAGACAAGAAGCAATTGTTATTGGTTTTGATATTGAGAAAAATGATAATATCCATGTTTTAAATTATATAGTTGATGTAAGAGATTACGGAGCAATTGAAAGAGCAGTTTCTGAAATTATAAAATTATATCAAAAGATAGATATTGTAATTAATTGTGCTGGTGGAGCATCTTCAAGAGTATTAAATGAAAATAAATCTTTTGAATTTTTATCTTTAAATGCCATCGATTGGGGAATTGATGTTAATTTAAAAGGTCCAATTTATATGGCTAGAGCAGTTATTAACCAAATGATTAAACAAAATTATGGTGTAATTATTAATGTTGGCTCTGTTTCAGGTGTTACTGGAAGTGGAACAGCTGTGGATTATGCTAGTGCTAAATCGGGTTTAATTGGTTTAACAAAATCTTTGGCACTACTAGGTGCAGCTCATCAGATAAGGTGTTGTATGGTATCTCCAGGTCCTGTTTTAACAAGACCAGAAATGTCTAAAATGACTACACCTATGGGAAGAGCATGTTCACCTTTAGAAGTTGTTGATTTGATTATGTATCTATGTGGTGAAAAAGCAACTTTTATAAGTGGTGATAATTATATGATTGATGGTGCAAGAAGTTGTGGAGGAATGAAGCATGAAGAATAAAAATTTCTTGTTAACTTGTTCACTTAGAGAAATTAATATTGAAGATAATATTAATTGTATTAGAAATGCCATTTATGATGGTGCAGATGCCTTTATGTTGCATCTAGAAAAATTAGATGAGCAATATCATACAGTAGAAGAATTGAAACAATTATTTAATTATGCAGCGAATAAAACAATTTTTTCAGTTAATTATAGAACTCATAGAAGACCAAACAAAACAGATGAAGAATTAGTACAAGGACAATTAGTAGCTTTAAAAGCTGGTGCTAATATTTTGGATATTGTAGCGGATATTTATGATCCATCCAAAGATGAAATAACATATAATCCAAAAGCAATAGAAAAACAAAAAGAATTAATTGAAATAATTCATAGTAAAGGTGGTAAAGTTATGTTATCAAGTCATACTTACCGGTTTATGAGTTGTGAAGAAACTGTAGCCCATCTAAAGGAACTTGAAAAAAGGGGAGCAGATATAGTTAAAATAGCTGTAACTGCCTCAAATGAAAAAGAGATGTTAGAAGTTATTAGAACCACAACGATATTAAAGGAAAAGATGAAGATTCCATTTTTCCATTGTTGTATGGGCCAATATGGCAAATTACATAGAGTCTATTCAGGCTTATTAGGATCAAGTATTGTATTATGTGTTCAAAATTATAACTCAAACTCTAATCCTAAAGAACAGCCTTTGCTTAAAGCTACTAAAACAGTTTTTGATAATTTAGATTTTACAATAGCAAAAGATGATTTAACTGGAACAAGAAAAAAATGAAAGGAGAAAAAGATATGAAACAATTTGCAAGTCCAGTCAAAGGAAAAACTTTCAAAATTGAAGAATTTCCTGATGAAATAATTGCAGAAAAAACTATGGGTGATGGCTATGGTGTGTTTTTAACTGGTAATAAAATTTTTGCTCCTTTTGATTGTGTAATTAAAGTGTTATATGATGCAGGGCATGCGATTTGTCTTGAGAGTGATAGTGGTTTACAGATTATGGTTCACATAGGTGTTGACACTTTTAAAATACAGGGAATGAATAAAAGACATCGAAAAGTAGGAGATAAAGTTAAAAAAGGTGATTTATTAATTACAACTAATGTTAACAAATTAATTAAAAAGACAGGTAACTCAGCCACTGCTATTGTATTTTTAAGCGGTGAAAGGATTACATTAATAAAAGATAAAATGAATGTTGATTATCTTGAAGAAGATATCATAAAAATGGAGGAAGTATGATTAAGACAATTGCGATATATCCTCATCCAGTAAATGAGGAGTACAAAGAAAAAGTTCAAAGAAAAATTGAGTTAGCATCAATATATGGTTTCGATGAGGTTTTTACCACTATTCATTTACCTGAAATTTCCTTAGAAGAACAGTTAGAAGCCTTTGAACTTATTTCTAAACTAGCTAAAGAAGTTAATTTGGAAATTACTGTTGATATTGGCGGCACCTTCTTTGATGATATTTTAGAAAATGAAGAAATATTAAATAAATTAAAGAATATTGATTTTGATTTTATAAGACTTGATTATGGTAGTGATATCAATAAAACAAGAAAACTTTACTCGTTATTATCCTTTAGGGGTATTGTTATTAATGCTTCTATCTATAATGAAGAAGAAACTATAAAAGAAATAGAACTATTAAAGGCTATTGATGAGAAAATTGAGATTAGAGCTTGTCACAATTTTTATCCTCAGCCAGATACTGGTATAGATGAAACTTTTGCTCAAAACCAAGACCAATATTTCAAAGAAAGAAAAATCCCGGTTTATTATTGTATTCCAACGTACTCAAATTCAAGAGGACCCTTACATGAAGGATTATGTACAGTAGAGAAACATAGATATCAAAGCATTACTTCAGTTTTGTCAGATTTATATATAAATTATGATTTGTCTGCTTTTATGATGGCTGATGAATGGTTAAGTGAAGAAGAGTTTAAAGAAGTAGAGCATACTTTAAAGGTTCTTCAAGAACCTCTTGATGATATAGTTACTATTGAAGTGGAATTATTTGAAAACACTTCAGATGTTGAAAAAAATATTGTTTTAAAGAATCACCAATTTCGTTTTGATTCATCTTTTGATTTTTTAAGATCTCAAACAACTAGAGAAATGGCTGAATTTGCTTCAGTAGTTCCTAAAAACAATACGATAGCTTTAAATCCTGGTATGATAACGATAGATAATGAATTGTATAAACGTTATTCTGGTGAGTTAAAAGTAGTGTTTACTAATAAAGAAGCAAACGAAAAAATAAATGTTGTAGGTATGATTTTAAATCCAGATGATATAATTAGATTACGCAGATTCAGAGAAGGTTATTTGTATAAGTTTGTGGAAAGAGATAGTTAATGAAAGTTAAAGTAGAAATAGATGTTACACCTAAAGAATATTTTAACCATCTATGTGATGTAATGATTAAAGATATCAAGAAAAACACTAATAAAGATGTGGATATAAAAATGCTCGTTGATGGTTATAGTTATGAAAAAACTATTAATAGAAAGAAACTAACCGTTAATATTTTAATGACAATTGGTCCACTGATTCAAGACAAGTATTTTTTAGTAAATTATGAAACAAAAGATACTAAGTGTTCATATTATTATGATTTCAGCATTGAAGATGATAAAAATTATGTAACTTATTGTGAAGAAACAAATTACAAAGAAAAAAATGTTGGTACCTATGTTGGAAATTTAAGAAAGAAATTTAGAACTAAAGCTATTGAACAAAATATGATTAGAAATATTGAATTGACCAATATTTATATAAAAAACAACAGAAAGTAGGAGGGTAATTATGGTTAATATTAAGAATTTGGGTACAGAGCAAAGAAATGAAAAAACATTAAATCTTGATTCACTATCAACAATGGAAATTGTTGAAATTATGAATGAAGAAGATTTAAATGTTGTGGCAGCGGTAAAAAAAGGTTTACCTCAAATTGTAGATGTTGTAAAAGCAATGGTTGCAACTTTAAAAAATGGTGGTCGTATTATTTATGTAGGTGCTGGAACTTCAGGAAGAACAGGTATTATTGATGCTGTTGAATGTGGTCCTACATTTGGATGTACGACAGAGTTTTTAGGATTAATAGCAGGTGGAAATAATGCTGTATTTAAAGCTGTTGAAGGAGCAGAAGATAGAAAAGATTTTTGTGTTCAAGACTTAAAAGACAATAACTTCTGTAAAAAGGATCTACTAGTTGCAGTAGCTGCTTCGGGAAGAACACCATATTGTATTGGTGGCATTGAGTATGCTAAAGAAATTGGTGCCAAGACAGCTTGTGTATGTTGTAATTTAAATAGCGAAATTGGAGCACTGGTAGACTATCCAATTGAAGTGTATGCAGGACCTGAAGTGTTAACAGGTTCAACAAGATTAAAATCAGGAACATGTCAAAAAGTTATAATCAACATGTTATCAACGGCTGCGATGATTGGTATGGGTAAAGTTTATAAAAATTTAATGGTTGATATGACTCCAACCAACATTAAATTAATTGAAAGATGTAGACACATAGTTATGGCAGCAACTGACTGTGATTATGAAACTGCAGATAAAACATTAAAGCAAACAGAAGACAACAATGTAAAAGAATCAATTGTTATGATTTTAACTGGAGTTGATTATAAAACAGCTAAAGAAAAATTAGTTAAAAATGATGGTTTTATTAGAGAAGCATTAAAAGATTAATCATATGAAAAGCATCTTGATAGGATGCTTTTTAAAATAATATTATTTCCATTCATTGGTGTTATAACCTTCTTGGGCTATTTTTTCTAATACTTGCCATAATTCAATTGCGTTTTTTATTCCTTCAACTCTATTATCTATTGGCCAGCGAAAGAACTCAAAAGTAGCAGTTGATGTATAATTAATCTCATTAAGTGCTTTTATTATTTCAACATAATTAATTGTTCCAAGGCCTATTGGTAGATGAAGATCCTTATCTCCAAAATTATCATGTAAATGTAGTTCAAACAGTTTATCATTCATAATTCTAATTACTTCAGGATGATTCACTTTATCAATATTTCCATGGCCACAATCAAAGCAATAACCAACATTGGGATGATTAATATCATTAACTAGTTTTACCAAGTCATCAATTTGACTATAAAATCTTCCACCAAAGATATTTTCTAAAGCTATTTTAATTTCTTTTTCTTGAGCAATATCTCCAAAATAACGAATGTTTTCAACAATCATTTGATGAATTTGATCTGCATTATAAGTTTTTAATGCTTTACTATATGCTTGTTTGTGATCAGAGAATCTACCAAGTGATAAAGCTCCTGGATGCACAACCATAACTTGAGGCTTTAAAATATGATATAAATCAATACTTTGTTTCATCAGTCTTCGACAAAAACTTTGTGTTGCATCATCTTTATCAAATATTGGACCATTAAAATGAAAAGAAGTAATTGTAACATCATTATCTATACAGAATTGTCTTATTTTATTAATACCACTAAAATCATTTTCATTGGGAATAAAAAATAATTCATCATTCCATTTAGTGTTAATATATTTGATGTTTAACTTTTGAATTACTTCACGATATTGTTTTGCTCTTTCTTTATTAAATAAGCCATTTTCATTTTTAAAATTCAGATGGATTGAACATTCTCTCATAATTTTACCTCATATAACCATTGGATATTTCCACTTACTTTTTAATTATATATTAAACACCCATCCTAAATAAATAAAATTAAAGATAATATATTCAACTTTATCAGTATATAAAATCATTTATATAAACATGCAGTTTCGAAATAGTTAAATGTTATATCGATAAAAACCTTTAAATAGAAGAATACAAATGATAAAATTAAGTTAAGAATTTGATATGCAAAAAGAAAAAATATCTTTGTGTTAAACATTATAAATATTTGTATTATCATAAATATTTGAAAATTTTTTTACATTAGATAAGAGACAATTATAGTTAATTAATAAAAATATTAGAATTAAAAAATAATGAGCAAGAAAGTATAAAATTAAGTTTTAAATAAATGGAGGATTAAAGATGGGAGTTGTTTTAGCAAGAGTAGATGAAAGATTAATTCATGGACAGGTAGCAACAGCATGGTTAAAAAGTTATTTGGTAGACATGATTATTGTTGTTGATGATGAAAGTGCAAATGACGAGTTACAAACAATGCTACTTAAAATGGCAGCATCAGGCACTGTTCAAACTGAAGTATGTACTTTAGAGGGAGCTGTAAATACCATTGATGAGAATATTAATAAAAAAATATTTTTGTGTGCAAAAGCACCAGTGGTTTATCGAGAATTAATGGATAAAGGCATTAAAATACCTGATATAAATATTGGTGGAATATATGCTAAAGAAGGAAGAAAGCAGTACTATAGTACAGTTTTCTTAACTAAAGAAGAAAAAGATATAATTTTAAGTTTAGAAACCTATGATACCAAAGTTGAGTATCGTATGGTTCCAAATAGTAATGAAATTGACATTATTGAAGAATTAAAAAGATTGGAGGATTAATAATGAATTTTATTCAAGTTTTATTACTGAGTTTGTTTATTGCCTTTATGGCAGTTGAAACTTACTGGTGGGGAGGAGCAATTTATATTGCCCGTCCTGTGTTTGCTGGACCTCTAATAGGTCTGTTAATGGGTGACTTGCAAACAGGTCTATTAGTTGGTGGAAGCGTTGAAATGATGTTCTTAGGTGGATTAGCGATGGGAGCATATTCACCGCCAAATGCTTACATAGGTGGAATGGTTGGAACAGCAATGGCTATACTATCTGGTGGAAACATGGAGGTTGGTATTGCTTTAGCTTATCCAATTGGTGTTTTAGTTCAAATGCTCAACTATATAGTAACTCAAATGAATATAATATGGGTTGAAAGAGCAGAACAAGCTGTTAGAGATAAGAAAACAAAAATGTTTGAGTTTTATCACTATATGTGTATTTTTACTCGTATGGTGCTTCAATTCTTCTTGCCTACATTTATTGCTTTATTAATTGGTTCAACATCTTTAGAGTCATTCTATAATAGTATTCCTGCTTGGGCTATTGATGGATTAAAAGTAGCAGCTGGAATTTTACCAGCAATTGGATTAGCAAGTATTTTATCAACACTTGGTCTTAAAAAAGGATGGCCTTACTTCTTAGTCGGATTTGTTTTAGCAACTTACTTAGGTATGAATATTATGTCAATTGCTTTATTAGCATTAGGCTTAGCAGTTATTATTCTTACTAGAACAAGAAGTGGAGAAGTTGGCAATTTAAGTTTTGATAAAGCAAAAACAAAAGATGGTGTTCTTGATGATAAGGACTTTAGAAAAATGTTCTTTAGATCATTTACTAGTATGGGTAGTTTTAATTACAAGGGATACAATAATATTGGCTATCTGTATTCAATTGAACCTGGTTTAAGAAAAGTATATGCTGATAATCCAGAAGGCTATCAAGAAGCAATGGAAAGAAACTGCGAGTTCTATAATAGTCATCCTTATTTCACAAATTTAGTAATGGGTGCAGCATTAGCATTAGAAGAACAAAAAGCTCACGATGATAGTGTAACTGGAACTGCTATCACAGCAACAAAAACAGCATTAATGGGTCCTTTAGCTGGTATTGGTGACTCAGTTTTCCAAGGAACATATAGAATTATTTTCTCTGCAATTGGTGCAAGCTTAGCGATGGAAGGAAATATTGCAGGACCATTCATATATTTGATTCCTCAAATTCTTCTATCTTGGGGAACAAGATGGGGATTCTTGAAATATGCTTATAAATATGGAACATTATTAATTGCTAAATTACAATCATCAAATTTATTCAACAGCTTTGTTGAAGGGGCAAGCATAGTCGGTATGATGGTTATTGCAGCAATGACATCTAGCTTCGTAAAAATTAATTTAAAACCTATGTGGACATTTGGAGCAAAAGAAATTGGATTGCAAGGAGTATTTGATGCTATCTTGCCAAAATTATTGCCACTGTTATGTGTATTATTATTCTACAAGATAACAACAAAGAACAAAAAAGGCATTTACATTTGCTTAGCACTAAGTTTTGCAGCTGGTTTCTTAGGTGTAATTTTAGGATTATTGTAATTTAATTAATTTAAGATAAATATTGTTTATAATATTTAAGGTATTATTATGAAAAAGAAAGAAGCAAGGAAAATTGCTTCTTTCAGGTTATTTATAAACGACAATTCGTAAAAGAATTGTCGTTTTTGTAGGCTAAAAAAATTCAATTTTAAATGTATTTTTAAATTTCAAGAGCATTAATCGTATACATAAACAAAAAAGAATATTATTAAAAAACATTAATGATATAATATTATCTATATAAGGGGGGGGAAACAATGAAAGAATTTTTAAAGGAGAACCCAATTATTGGGATGGTTCATCTATTGCCGCTTCCTGGTTCACCAAAATATGGTGGATCAATTGAAGAAATAAGAGAACAAGCAATAAATGATGTGAAGGCTTTGTTAAATGGTGGAATCAGAAGTATAATTATAGAGAATTTTAATGATAATCCTTATGATGATTGTATTGATGATTTTTCTTTTGCGGTGATGGCAATAATTGCCAGTGAAATAAAAAATACCTTTGATTGTAAAATAGGTATTAATATTCATTTCAATGATGTGGAAAAAGAATTTGCTTTGGCTTATGCAATTGACGCAGATTATGTTCGAGTTGAAGTATTTATTGATAACAGAGTAGGTATTCAGGGAATTATAACAGCAAAATGCAGAAAAGTTATTGAGATGAAAAACAAATATAATATAAGAGCAAAAATTATGGCAGATATTGATGTAAAACATACTACAGCCTTAGTAAAAGAAAGCATTGATGAATTAGCTTATAGGGCTATAGCAGAAGGTGCTGATGCAATAATTTTGACTGGAACAAAAACAGGAGAAAATCCAGAAATTGCTGAGGTAAAAAGAATCAGGGAAATAGTTGGAGATTTTCCTATTGTTGTTGGAAGTGGAATAAATAGTAAAACGATAAAACAGTATCTTCAGTACGCAGATGGTGCAATAGTGGGTAGTTCTATAAAAATTGATGGGAATGTTAAAAATCCTGTCTGCCAGATTAGAACAAAGGAATTAGTAGAAAGTTTAAATCAGTAAAAGAACTATCAGCAGTTATGCCAATAAAACAAAAAGTTCAATTTTTGGAATTGTTAGGTTCAAAAGATTGGACTTTTTTATTCATAAATGTGAATATATAATAAAATTAGAAGGATATAAATATTAAATAAGGAGGAGATTATGCCACTAGTAAGTGAAAAGTATTTGTTGTCTCTGGCAGAAGAAAAGAAATTTGCTGTACCAGGGTTTTTCCCGTTTAACTTAGACTTTTTAAGAGTTATCATGGAAGTTTGCGAGGAAGAAAGAAGTCCAGTAATCATTTGTCAAGGACCAGAGTTTATTGAAAGTTTTGGCGAAAAACTGTTTACTGAAGCCTGTAAAATTGCTGCTGAGTATTCGTCAGTTCCGATGGCTTTGTCTGTTGACCATACATTTGTAACAGATGAAAGCACTATTGATAAATTGACGCATACAATTGATTTGGGCTGGGATGCTGTTATGTTGGATGGTTCTTTACTGCCATATGAAGAAAATGTTCGATTAACAAAGAAAATGGCTGATATCTGTAAAGAAAAAGGAGCCAATTGTACTGGAGCTTTAGGTGAGGTTAGAAGATTCTTCCCACAAGCACAAATGTATCAAGGTCCATTTGAGGAATCTTTTGTGGCTCCAGTAGAGCTTATGACAGATCCTCAACAAGCTAAAGATTTTGTTGAAAAAACTGGTGTTGATGTACTGGCTGTTGCAGCTGGTCAATATATTCGTTCATTATGGGATGGGGAAAAACCTCCATTCAACAAGACAGCACGTCTTGATATGGAAAGAATAAAGAAGATCAAGGAATTAACGAACGCTCATTTGATACTTATGGGCTCTACTCATGTCAATGAAGATGATTTAGCACTAGCAGCTCGTAATGGTGTTAACATGATTAAAATTGCTTCTGAGTATGCTATACTCTGGTCAAATGAAATTCGTAAGCTATTAGATGAGAATAAAAATGTAATGTTCCCTGAAGATATCCAGAAACCTGGCTTAGCAGCGGTCAAGGAGTCTATGAGAAGGTTCATTAGATTATTCAATGCTAATAATAAGGTATAAATAATAAATAAGGAGGATAATATGAAAATTTTGGCTGATGCTATTAACTGGTTTGGGTCACTTCCAGGTCCAGTTATGATGTTCTTATTGTTTTTAGTAATTAACCTAGTATTAGGAGTAGGCATACAAAAATCTATTAAAGCTGCATTCATGTATGCTTTAGGATTGTTTGCATTATCAACATTTGCTTTCAGTGTTTTCCTAGTAACTGTTTCTGAAGTAGGTAATGCTATGGTTCAAAACTTAGGTTTAACTAAAACAATTGTTGACTTTGGTAATGGTGTAACACCAATCATTATGTCTAATCCAGTTATAATCTGGGCAATTCCAGTAGGGATAGGTATAAATATACTAATGTTAGTTTTAAAACTTACAAAAACATTAAATGTTGATATTTATAACATAATGTATTTCTGGGGTTCTGTTGGAGTTTTGACTTACATCGCTACTAAAGGCAATTTCTTATTTGCAATTTTGGCAATGGTTATTACAGGTGCCATTACACTTATAGTTGCAGACTGGAATGCTCCACATATTCATGAGGTATATCCTCAATATAAAGGTCTGTCATTCCCTTATGTTTACAACTGTTTCTATGGTCCGATTGCTTATGTTTTCAACAAATTGTTTGATATGGTTCCATTTATTCGTGATTCAAAATTGGATGCTAATCAGATTAAAGAAAAAATGGGTCCAATTGGCGAACCTGGAGTTATGGGATTTTTCTTAGGAATTGTTATGGGGTTATTTGCTGGATTTAGTATCACCGATTCTTTTATGGTTGGAATAAAAATTGGTGCAGCACTATACTTTGTACCATTATCTACTAAGATTTTAATTGAAGGTCTAAATGAAACAACAACGGTGTTGACAAAATTCGCTAAAGACAAATTTAAAGATCGTGAAATTTACATTGGTCTTGATGGTGTAGTTATGTCACATTCACCTGAATGTTTAGCAGTAGGTTTATTATTGATTCCGATTGCTTTAATTCTATCAGTTATCTTGCCTTGGAATAATGTTCTTCCAATTGGTATGTTGTCTGTGGGCTTTATCTTGGCTGCTGGATTTATGCCATTCTTTAAAAACAACATGTTAAAGGGTATCATTTTCTGTGCAATTGTAGTAATATGTGAATTAGCAATGGGTGAGATAATGGCTCCACTATTCACACAAATCGCTATGGATTCAGGCGTAGCAATTCCATGGGGATCAGTGCAGATTACAAATGCTGCTAACTTCCCTAACTTGCTGGCTTGGCTGTTTAAATTATTAGCAGGAGTATAGGATAAGGAAATATAATGGATAAGAACATTTTGGTTATTTGCGCACTTGGATTTGCGACTTCTACAATGGTTAAAAAGAATATTGAAGACTTTTTAAAAGAGAATAACATCAAGGGTTGGAAGATTGATGCTGTTGGTGTTGGAATGTCCAAAGAGCCAATTAAAAAAGCAACTATAATTGTTTCAACGATTGGTTTAAAACAAGAAGATTTTGATGTGCCCATTGTAGATGGATTATCACTGATAAGTGGGATAAATGCAGAGGATACTCTAAACGAGCTTGCGGAAATAATTAAAAGGATTGATGATTAGTTATATGGCCCACTGTAAATAGTGGGCCATATTTAAAGGAGTGATTATTGTGATTTTAAATAGTAATAAATACGAGAATATATATTTATTAAAAACAGCTGGTGGAAATGATTCTACTGAGTTATTAACAGAATTAGGTCAGTACGCTGTTGATAATGCCTTAGCAACTGATGACTATGTAAGTGCTCTATTAGAAAGAGAACAACAATATCCAACTGGAATTCAAGCGAGTCTAGGAATAGCAATACCACATGCTGATCAATGCTATACCATCGAAAACACTATCATTGTGGCATTATTGGATAAACCAGCAACTTTCAGGTCTATGGGTTATGGAAACAAAATGGAAGTAGAAGTTGTTTTCATGCTTTTGTTAAATAAGGATAATCAGGTTAAAGTTTTAAGTGAGCTTGTCAGGTTTATTCAGGATGAGAAGAAACTGAAAGAGTTGTACACTGAAAATGGTTTAAACTGTATGTATGAAACATTTGGGAAGTATTTATAATGAATAATTATTTTGTTGGCATCATTCAAGCTTTAATAAATCATCAGGGGAAAATCAGTTATGAAGAATTACAGGAAGATTTAGGTATCTCTGTAAAGATGATTAATTATTATGTTGATCAGTTAAACTTTCTGCTTAATGAAAATGGTATTGGAAAAATTCAAAAGAAAGTAAGAACTGTTGAAATCAATGAAGAAGAAATTGATTTGTTGATTAAATTTGTCGAAACATCAGAGTATTATTTTAATTCTGCTGAAAGAGCACAATTGATTATTATTATGATAGGTCTTGTCAAGAAATTAAATTTGACAGATTTAATGAGCATAACAAAAACTACAAAAAACACTGTTTTAACAGATATCGAAAAAATAAAAAAAGAATTAATTAAGGATTATATTTATTTGAAATATAATAAGAAAAATGGATATTATTTTGAAGGTAATGAACTTTTAATTCGTTATCATATTTTATTTTCTGTACATAAAAATAATAATAAGATAATAGAAACAATAAAAAAGAAAAAAATTTTGGAGCAATTTAACAAGTATATGAATGACGAGAATATATTATCTAAAGTGATAGATATTGTTCTTAAAACAGAGGATGAAAGACATACATACTTTTCGATTCAAGATTTGGCCATCTCAATTATAGTTTCTTATGTTAGAAGCAAAATAAAAAAAGTTGAAGTAATTGACATAGAATTGAATAAAAATGAACTAAAGACAATAAGTAAATTAGAGAAAGATGGTTTTGATTTTAATAAGCAAGAAAAACAATATATTAGTTTGTTATTTAAATCAGCAAAAATTGGAAGTTTTACTGTCAATACTCGAAAAGAAATCATTGATTGTGCAAAAGAATTAATTGAAGAATTTGAAAGAGTATATGGTGTAAGAGTAAAAGATAATCCTATTTATCAAATGTTTTTATCACATATTGAATCTATGTATTATAGGACAAAATATCATATTAAGGTATCTTCAATAATAGATCAAACAAGAGCGGTCAGTGGATATTATATAACAAACAGAATATTAAATGATGTTGGTGAAAAATATGGCTTAAGATTTGATGAATACGAAATAGAATTGATGAATTATTATTTTGAATGTTTAAAAAGAGAAAGTGAAGAGAGTGTTAGTAAAAATAACATCATCGTTGTTTGTGCTTCTGGATTTGGTAGTTCTGCATATGTAAAATATCAAATAGATGAATTATTTAATAATGAGTTTCAGATTAAAGTAGAAAACATTAGGGGGTTAAAAAAGAGTGTTAACGATCAAACACAATTAATTGTTAATGTAGCAGGAAATAGCGCAATTGGTGAAATTAAAAAATATGGGATAGAATATATTACTGTTTCTGTAGTTTTGTCAGATACTGATAAAAAGAAATTATTGAATTGGCTACTTAAAAATCCAAGCAGTAAAAACATTGAAACTTTACATGGAATCATTTCTATAGTTGGTACTGTTTCAGATATAAAAAACAAAGAATTATTATATAAACAACTATATAAATATTTGAATGAAAAAGAAAAAGTTGAATATTGTTTAAATGATTTGATTAGTTATGAATATATTAATAAAGTAAAACAATGTGATGATTTAAAAGAGGCAATTAAAAATGCATCTAAACCACTAATAATTGATGGAATTATTGATGCGAAATATTGTGAAGATATGATAAACACAATTAATAAATATGGACCATATTGTGAAGTTGTTGAGGGAATTTTAGTTCCTCATGCTATTCCAGAAGGTAATGTAGTTAGACCAATGTTTTCAATTCTTCTAATTGAAGATGGTTTGTTTGTGAAACAATGGCAAAAAACTATTAAAGCAATCTTTGTATTAGCAGTTACTGATAAAAGCAGTCATATAAATCCATTTTCACAATTAATTGCTTTTTTACAAATGAATGACAATTATTTAAAAATAAATGAACAAAGTAAAGAAGAATTGTTTGAAACTTTACTTGATTTTGATTGTGATTAACTACACCACCTTTTAAGAAATTAAAAGTAATATTTTCATTTTTTGAATTTGACAATATTATTTTTCATTAAGTAGAAAATTCAGCTGATTAATATGATAATTAATCATCTTTACAGAGATACTTAAATCTTCTATAATTTCATAATTTAGTAAAACAGTTTTTTTATTTTAGTTTGCTGTGAAATGATGAACTATAATAAAAATTGAAAAAGAAAAAAATAAAGTTACAATCATTTTTATAAACCTTTTGATAAAATTTTCTATCATAAAATGTTTCCTATTAATAATTTCTATCTAAGTTCTATATACAATTTTTATAATGTTTATTCATCAAATCATTTTTTTATATCTTTTTTGAGATTATTTTGATACTTGAACTAATTCTTGCCATATTTTAACCATGGCATATGTATCTAGTTTACAATATTCTAACAAATTGTTTCTGGCTATTTTTTGATCTGTTGGATTCATCTTTTCAAGGTTTGAAAAAACAGTCATAGCATCTGTCCCATTTTGAACTTGTTGCAAATTGTCATAATTTAATTTTGGATCATTGGGAAAAATAGCTGGTAAAACACTTTTAATTGAAAATGATCCACCCATAGCTTTGTTATAATAATAACCATTTTTAAAAGGAATTATTAAATCTTTAATGTTACTTTCAATGTTTAATAGATGATCTTTTAATAGTGGAAATTGTTTGGCTAATTCTTTTATCCTAGAACATTCAAAAGATTTATAATATGCAAGAACACAAACATTTTTTGGTATATCTTCACAGAGTTGTTTAGCTAATGCTTCTCTTGGATCTTCTCCAGTTTTGGCTAGAAATTCTTTATGTTTTAACTTGCCACCTTTTTTTTCTATATAATGTAAAGAATACTGGAAAGGAATTTGGTCATAAGGTTTACTGCCCACATATTTAGGAACTATTGGCATTACTGTTTCAAAATCAAGAAAATATAAAGGATAAGTTAGGGTGTCAAGAAATTCATTGATTTTTGTTTTGTTTACATATGTTTTTTTATTGTTAAGATAATAATCAATTTGTCGTAATTGTATTTTATTAGTTATAAAATTGCTGCTTTTTAAATCAGTGTACGAAATAAAACCATTTTTATAAAAATTAATTTTATCTTTGAAATATAGATTATAAATATCAAAAACTGATGGACTAGGAAGATGATTTGAGCAATATTTCCAAAATCCACATTTATAGGGACTATCACAATTAATCGATAAATCAACATTAGGCTCTTGCTTTTGGTTGAAAATTTGTTTAGCCTCATTGAGATTGTAAAAAATATCTTCTTCTACTTTTAAAACTTTTTCAGTTACATCAGAAACTACAAATAGTTTATGAATATTTAAATTGCCATCAAAAACATAATCTTTATTGATTTGCATTAAATAAGTATTTGTTATGTTTATTCCACGTTTTTTCAATATATATTTCTGAAAGGCAATATCTTCAAAATACAATTCAACTTTTTTATCAACTTTAGTATCATAAGTTGAACTTTTAACTTCATATATTGCCCAACCATTTTTTTCTTTTTTAAGAATATCAACCGAACAAAATAAATCATCATACTCAAAAGAAGCTTCACAAATAACAGTAGAACCTTTAGTTATTTCATTTTGAGTATTTTCAATCATTTTAAGTAAATTTGGTTTGTTGTTTGTCAAAATAGTGACATCAACAGCATTATTAAAATATTTTTGGGCAATTTTTCCAACCTCAGTTCCTTTTTCCATAGTTGCTTTATCAAAGTCATTAATAATTTCTTCTTCTGGTTTATTTATCTTTAACCAAAGCATTTTGGAACACTGGCAAAAACTAACATAATTTGATTTTGAAAGAAACATATCATTAGACCCTCCTTTTTTTAATGATTAATTAAAGTTTAACACATTAACAAAACATGAACGAGTACTTAAAAGTTTAATTTGCATTTCATGTCCAAAAAAACACCCAATATAGATAGGTAAAGTACTATATTATAAGATTGTAATAAAATTTAATGTCGTAAGACAAATGAATAATGAAAACTAAAAGTAATATATCAAAAATAATTGTGAGGTGAAAAAAGATGATTATTAAAGAGCGATCAGGTGATAGAGGAGCATACTCGCCAAGTAGATATTTATATCGAACTATAAAAATAGAAAATATAATAGCTTCAAGTTGGTCAAAATTAGAAAAGACAACTGAGTGGTTAGATGATAAATATAAAAGAGGAGGGGTGATTATTTTATCTATTGATGAAGATACAACTATACCAGATGAAAAAGAATTTATTGATTGGATTAAAAAAATGACCAAAACAGTTAATAACAGATTATCTAGTGCTATTTATGTTAACAAAAGACAGAATACTAACTTTATTAGTAAGATTAAAAGTAACTTATTTAAGAAAGATAAAATAATTGATGATACTAATGAGTTAATCAAAAGCTGGACAATTGGTAAGTTTTTAACTAGTGGAACTTATTATTGTTCTGATGACACAGTATATGATAAAGATAGTTTGTCGTTAGAAATACTTGGAATCAGTTCAAAAACACTGATAAAAATAGCGGAAGAATTATGTCGAACTTTCAATCAAAAAAATGTAATCGTTAAGGATTATAACAATACCAAAATATTGTATGTAAATGGTAAATAATTAAGGGGGATAAAATGAAAATTATTAGTGAAGAAGTAAATAGATATTTTACAGAGTTAGAAAATGATAAAAAAGCTTACTTCATTGGATTCAATATTAATTTATAAAAGTGAAAAAGAAGTTGATGATTTATTTATTTCTTAGAATTAAAAAAAGATAATATAAAGTGATTTTTAGAAAGGAGAAGGTATGAAAACATTTGTATTATACGCACCTACAAGTGGTGATTTGTTTGAAAAGTGTTCAGAGTTGAATTATCCGATTCTTGAACGTATTTACGATTTAACTGATTTAGATTTTACAGTTGAATTTAGGTTTGGTTGGGTTAATGAAAAAGGTTATTTTAAAACTAGAGCAACTGAAGAATCTAATAGGATGTTTAACTATTTTATAAAGGATATGAAAAATGGTTATTTGAATGTTTTATATTATGGATATCTCAATTATGTAAATAAAGATATAGCTGAAAAACATTTAGAGCTAACGAAATATTTGAAGGCAGCTATTATGAGCAAAGAGAATATTGGATAAGAACAGCAGAGAAGTTTATTAATGAATTATATAACTCTAGAGAAGAGAAAGGCGATTCACATTTATGGATAGAAGCATACACAAGAGATGGTACTGGTTTTTACTTTAGATTTTATGTTCCTATTAATGAAATTGATAATATAGTGAGCGATGAAGTTATTTCTCTAATAAAAGAGATAAGAAATCCAGATAGTTCAACATTTATGCTTCCTATCGATTACTTTACGTTACTTGAATTAGGCAGTTGGATAGTTTTTGAATATGCATTACATTCATACTATTACTATTTATGTAGAACTATTAAAAATTATGATGAAAGTAAATTCTTTGAAAAAAGGGCAAAATTAGAATATATGTATTTTAATCGTCCTTAAGTAATATATTACAGAAAAATTTTATAAAGACATGTAAAGAAAAAAAGAAAGGAAAAAATTATGTTTATTAAAATTAAAAAAGAAGACATTGTTAAAAACAAACTCATTTACCAAGAGTTTAGTAGCACATCAGAACCAATACCTGTTCGTATAGCTCGAGTAGATATAAATGATGAACTTAACGATTATGAATATGGTTATATCAGTTTTTATGTTGAAGAACTTCAGATAATTGAAAAGGAAAGTGAAAATTTTAAGATGAAACTTGAACCCCTTGTGATTACAACCGAAGAAAAAGAAATTCCCGAAGATGAGCCAATTGGAAGTTTAATTGAACGTTATGATGAATTACCAATCGTTCCATTTGATTGGACATTTATGAAGTTTGTTGGAGAAGTTACTGATATCGAAACTAAAAGAGGAGTTAATCCTTATACCAAAGATTTGATGCTGGGATATTACATTGGCATAAAAACTGAAGATTTTTCGTTTGTGATAAATACTGATCCTAACCATAGTTCTACATTTGAGGATTTTAAAAATTCAAAAATCGAAATACCTAAAGTAGGAGATCTTGTATCTGGGACTGCAAATACTGGAATAGTTGTTTTAAGAAAAGCTAGTGAAGAAAAATTAGAAAGTTATACTTCTCTAAATGAAGAACTAGGGAAATTGTAAAGTGGTAAAGAATATAATAAAGGAATATAAATTCGAATATAATCTACAATAATCGGTTATGGACTAAAGAAATTGGCTTTAAAAAGTATAGATAGTAATTATTACAGTTTTAGCGAATATTAAAAGTGAAGCAACTTAAAAGAAAAATATAGGAAGTTATAGGAGATTTGACTATGGATGACAATTTTTATAATGAGATAAAAAGCATATTGATAAAAGCGCGAAACAAAGTTTATACTACAGTCAATTTTGCTATGGTTGAGGCATATTGGAATATAGGTAAAAAAATCATTGAGCAACAAGGTGGTAAGGATACCGCAAAGTACGGACAAGGATTAATTCAAGAGTTATCGAAGCAAATGACCAAAGACTTCGGCAAAGGATTTACAGTTACAAATTTAAAATATATGCGTCAATTTTACCTTACATTTCCAAATGGTCACGCACTGCGTGGCGAATTAAGCTGGACACATTATCGCAGTTTGATGCGTGTTGAAAATGAAAATGCAAGGAACTTTTATTTAGAGGAAGCCATAAAATCTAATTGGAGTACCCGACAACTTGATAGACAAATAAATAGCTTTTTCTATGAAAGGCTACTGTCAAGTCAAAACAAAGAAGAAGTATCAAAGGAGATTATGAAACTGGAAAAAAGAAAGACACCGGAAGACATCATAAGAGACCCTTATGTATTAGAGTTTTTGGGTTTAGAATCAAATACAGATTTTTATGAAAGTGATTTGGAACAAGCTTTAACAACTCACTTGCAGAAGTTTCTTTTAGAATTAGGCAGAGGATTTTCTTTTGTCGCTAGGCAGAAGAGATTTACATTTGATGGCAGGCATTTTAGGGTTGATCTTGTTTTCTATAACTATATTTTAAAATGCTTTGTTTTGATCGATTTGAAGATAGGAGATTTAACACATCAAGATTTAGGGCAAATGCAGATGTATGTTAATTATTACAAAAGAGAAATGATGAATGAGGGAGACAATCCACCGATAGGCATTGTCTTATGCGCTGATAAAAGTGATTCTGTTGTTAAATATACTTTACCTGAAGATGAAAAACAAATCTATGCATCTAAATATAAATTGTATCTGCCAAGTGAAAAAGAACTAATAAATGAATTAAATAAAGAGTATTTATTGTTAGAAAATTATATTGATGAGCAAAAAAAGAATTAACCAAGTAGTCAAACTAATTCAACAATAGCAAGATTAAAAGGAGATGGCGATTTTTGCAGCGAAGAGTGTATTGAATATCTAAAGGAATCTGATATTGTTGTTACCAATCCCCCGTTTTCAAGGCTTATAGATTTATTTTTACTGTTAGAAAAATTCAATAAAAAGTATTTGCTTATAAGTAACTTAAACGCTTTGATATATAAAGAGATTTTTCCTTACGTTAAAAATAATTTAGTATGGCCAGGATATCATTTTGAAGATATGGCTTTCAAGGTTCCTAATGATACTCCACCAAGAAAAACGCGTTTTTGGATAGATGAAACTGGTCAAAAATGGAGAAGTTTAGGAAACGCAATTTGATTTTCTCATCAAATGTTTCAAAGATGGAGTTGTCATCTTGCTTTAGAAGTGTTTTTATTTCTTCTAGAGAAAATCCAGCTTCTTGAAGATTTTTAATCTTTACATATTCTAAGGCTTGCTCTTTGTCGTAGTATCTGTATCCGGAATAATGATCTACTTTTTTAGGTTTAAGAAGTCTCTGCGAATCATAGTAGCGAAGTGTCTGAGCATTACATCCGCATATCTTGGCAAATTCTTTTATAGTCATAAGCTTTCTCCTTTCTAATTGAAATGTATCATTATAGTGAACTATAAGGTCAATATAGTTTTTAAATTATTTTTAAAATAATTAAATAAGTTAAAATTGGGGAACTTTTTATGGCAAAAATGGTAAAAAAGTTCCCCAATTTATAAGAAAAAACTAAAAAATTATAATAATATAAAGATTAATGTCCAAATAATAAAAATTATAAATAACAAAACAAGTATGTTAAAAGTTTCTTCATTTTTAGGATAATTATTTTCTGATTTTAATGCTTTTATCCTTGTATCTTGTCTTGGTTTTATTGTGATTTTTGGTTGAGTAGCTTTACGATATAAAGCTAGTGGGTCATTTTGATTTATAATTCTATTGTGGAAATTAATTATCCATTCTATATCGTATGAATCACACATTTCTGTTTCTGAACAATTTGGCTCATGAGCAATTCTATTTCTTATCCAACGATAATGCTTAAGTTGTTTTAAGTCATCTCTCCAGCCATTTACTAAACGTGCTCCATCAGGAGTGTCGTACATCCTATCAATGTAAGCCGAAATGCAACGATCATCATTTAAAAGATCACCACATAATTGTTCTAAACGTTTATAATTATACATAAAACTCATAGGGGGTTCCTCCCTTGTTATTACATCAATTATAATAATATCCGTAATAGTTTTCAAACTAGTGTATTTGTACTATTTATATAATAAAAAACCTTGTCCATAATTTATAGGGCAAGGTTATATTTTTTAATCTAATGGTTTCATGGTTGGAAATAAGATTACCTCTCTAATTGATTCCGCTTCAGCAAATAACATAATCATTCTATCTATTCCATAACCAATTCCACCAGCTGGAGGCATACCATATTCTAATGCCTCAATGAAGTCCATATCAACATCATTAGCTTCATCATTTCCCAGTTTTCTTTCTTTGATTTGAGCTTCAAATCTTTTTAATTGATCAATAGGATTATTTAATTCGGTATAAGCATTGGCCAATTCTTTACCACCGATAAATAGTTCAAAACGCTCAACGAATCTAGGATCTTGTTGTTTAGCTCTAGTTAATGGAGAAATTTCTACTGGATGCCCATATAAGAAAGTTGGTTGAATCAAATCTTCTTCCACATATTTTTCAAAGAAAGCATTAATGATATGACCAACAGTAAAGTGTGGTTCTACTTCAATATTGGCTTCTTTAGCATAAGCTACAGCTTGTTGGAAAGTGATTTCTTCTTTAAAGTTAATACCTGTTTTTTCTTTAATGGCTTCTACCATGGAAACTTTTTTGAAAGGAGCTTTAATGGTAATTTCATGACCATTGAAATTAAAGTTTTCTTTACCAATAACTGCAGTTATTTTAGTAAACATACCTTCAGTTAAATCCATCATTCCTTCCAAATCCGAATAAGCCAGATAAGCCTCCATCAAAGTAAATTCAGGATTATGCATTGGACCCATTCCCTCATTTCTAAAAGTTCTACCAATTTCATAAACCGCTTCCATACCACCAACTAATAGTCTTTTTAATGGTAACTCTAAAGCAATTCTTAAATACATATCTAAGTCTTGAGTATTATGGTGAGTTACAAATGGTCTAGCTGAGGCACCAGTTAATAGAGTAGTTAATACTGGAGTTTCTACTTCCGTAAAGCCTAATGAATCCATATAGTTTCTAATAGTCTTAATAATGGTAGGGCGTAAAAAGGCAATTCTTTTTGAATCTTCATTCATAAATAAGTCAACATATCTTCTTCTATATCTTTCCTCAACATTGGTAAGACCATGGAATTTTTCAGGCAGTGGAGTTAGAGACTTAGTTATATGAGTATAGACTACAGTTCTTACTGATAACTCACCAGTATCGGTTTTCATTATGGTGCCTTCAATACCGACAAAATCACCGACATCATTAAGTTTAAAGATTTCATAGACATCATCGCCAACAACAACTTTGTTGACCACAATTTGAATCATACCTGATTTATCTTGAATCTGCATGAAACCTAATTTGCCCATGCGACGTTTAAACATAATTCTTCCGGCTACTTTAACGGTGATGTTTTCTTTTTCTAGTTGCTCTTTATCTAAATGTTGATAACTATCTATAATTTGCTTAGTCAAGTGAGTTCTTTTATAAGCATTACCAAAAGGATTAATTCCCATTTCAATTAACTTATTCATTTTATCTCTTCTTGCTAGTTGTTGATCGTTTAACTGTCTTTCCATAACTTTCCTCCCCCAAACAAAATAAAACGCCCATATCTAAGGACGTTAATACGCGGTACCACCTTAGTTCATACTATTATTAATAGCATGCACCTTCATTAAGTTATATCGTAACAACCGTTTTGCTCCAAGTTTTTATTCAACTATTGCTGCATGTTCTTTTTCACCGACCAAAAACTCTCTAAGATGCCTACAAAATAGTTTACTCTTCTTTTCTTAACAACATTCATATTATATAGTAGAGATTGATTTTATTCAATGATAATTTTATACTTTTGTTGAGGTGCTTAATGATGAAACTAACAGTTTTGTGTGATAACAATAGTATCATTGATAATTACTATTTAGCTGAACCAGCTTTATCTTTTTTGGTTGAAGATGGAAAAGAAGTAATTCTTTTCGATACTGGCTATTCTGATGTATTTGTAAGAAATGCTGAAAAGATGGGGATTGATTTAAATAAATTAACTAAAATTGTCTTTTCTCATGGACACAATGATCATACCAAGGGAGTGGAAAATTTATTAAATTTAAAACAGGAAATTGAAGTAATTGCTCATCCTAATGTTGATAAGGAAAAGTTTTATCAAGGTTTAGATATTTCAATGCCTATTAAACTTAAAGATTTTCCAAGTAATTTTAAAATAACTACTACTGAACAACCATTAAAAATAAGTGAAAACATTTGGTTTTTAGGAGAAATTAAAAGAACTGTTCAAAAAATTAAGCCATTAGAAAATGATTATTTATATGATGATAGTGCTTTGATGTATATAACAGATAATAAGATAAGTATTATTACTGGTTGTTCACATAGTGGAATATGTAACATTATTGAGCAAGCTAAAAAGATTAGTAAAATTGATAAAATAGATGTAATCATCGGTGGTTTTCATATGTTAAATGATCCAAAATTAAATAATGAGGTGTGTGATTATTTATCTTTTGAAAATATAAATGTTATTTATCCTTGTCATTGTACTGATTTAAAAGCCAAGATAGAATTAAGTAAAGTTTGTGATATTAGAGAAGTTGGGGTAGGAATGGTAATTGAATTTTAATTTTTATCATAATATATTTTGTAATAATGAAATAATGAGGTAAAATAAAGGTAGTTATAAAGACTAATCTATAAGGAGGTTATTAGATGAAACAATATTTAGAAGTTATTGATGTGTTTGCTCGAGAAGTAATTGATTCTCGTGGAAATCCTACAATTGAAGTTGATGTAACAGTTGAAGATGGTTCTTTTGGTCGAGCAGCAGTTCCTTCTGGAGCTTCAACAGGCGCTTTTGAAGCGGTGGAATTACGTGATGGAGATAAAAATCGCTATTTAGGAAAAGGTGTTTCTAAAGCGGTTAAAAACGTTAATGAGAAGATTGCTCCAAAAGTAGTTGGAATGAATGTCTTTGATCAAAATCTTATTGATAAAGTTATGATTGACCTAGATGGTACTGCAAACAAAGGAAAATTAGGTGCCAATGCTATTTTAGGTGTTTCTTTAGCAGTAGCTAAAGCAGCAGCTAATGCTTTAGGTCTTCCTTTATATCGTTATATTGGTGGTGCTAATGCTAAGGTTCTTCCTGTACCAATGATGAATATTATTAATGGTGGAGAACATGCTGATAATTCGGTAACAATTCAGGAGTTTATGGTTATGCCTGTAGGAGCTGATTCTTTCAAGCAAGCTATGCAGTGGTGTGCAGAAGTATTCCACACCTTAAAGAAAGTTTTAGGTGCTAAGGGTTATGCCACAGCTGTTGGTGATGAAGGTGGATTTGCTCCAAACTTGAAATCTGATGAAGAAGCAATTCAAGTAATTGTTGAAGCTATTGAAAAAGCAGGCTATAAACCTGGTGAACAATTCCGTATTGCTATTGATGCTGCAGCTACTGAAATGTATGAAAAAGCTAAAGCTAATGGCAAAGAAGGTCAATACTATTGGTGGAAGATTGATAAATATATGACAGTCGATGAAATGATTGATTTCTGGGAAGATATGGTTGATAAATATCCAATAATCTCACTTGAAGATGCTTTGTCAGAAGATGACTGGGATGCATGGAAGAAGCTAACCGATAGACTTGGTAAAAAAGTTCAGTTGGTTGGTGATGACTTATTTGTTACTAATACTGAAAGATTGAAAAGAGGAATCAAAGAACATATTTCTAACTCAATTTTAATTAAAGTTAACCAAATCGGTACACTTACTGAAACTCTTGAAGCAATCGAGATGGCCTCACGCGCTGGATTTACTTCAGTTGTTTCTCATCGTTCAGGTGAAACAGAAGATACAACTATTGCTGATATCGCTGTAGCAGTAAATGCTGGACAAATTAAAACGGGTGCTCCTTCAAGAACTGACCGTGTTGCTAAATACAATCAGTTATTAAGAATTGAAGAAGAACTAGCAGAGGTTGCTAAATATCCTGGATTAGATGCTTGGTTTAATTTGAAATAATTAAAAATTAATAGATGCAAAAATGGACTAACTCAAAATAGAGATAGTCCATTTTATATTATTTTAATTTAGAAATTTATTCTTTTTGTTGAGGTTGATTAGCAGTTTTCTTTTCGCCAATACTTAAGAATAAATGTAAGATAATTCCAAAGATTGAAGCTCCTGCCACACAAGGAACATTCATTCCGAAGAAAGGAATATTTCCTCCAAAGCCAAATTGTCCACCAATACCAATAATCATGATAGTAGCGATAATTGCGATATTTTTAGCACTGAACAAGTCAACTTTTTTCTCCACCATAATAGCAATGCCTTGAGCAGCAATGGCTCCGAATAGATATACTTCAAGTCCACCGATTACAGCTGTTGGAATTGAGTAGATAGCATTAATAAGTGGTGTAAAACAAGAGATAACCATAGCAATGATTGCTGCTGCAATTAATACTGGAATTGAGAATACTCTAGTAATTGCCATTGCACTGATATTTTCGCCATAGTTTGTTCCAGCAGGACCACCGACAAAGCCAGCAACAATATCACCAATACCATCACCAACCAAGTTATCACCTAATCTATCAGCAATATCATATTTTTTGTCAGAATTCTTTTTCTTCGCTAAGTCATTGACATAGATATCAAGTTGATAAACATGGGCTGTAGATTCAGGAATAGTAGCGATAGCTATTGGCATGATGGCAGCTACTGCCATCCATGAAGGTTTTGGTAAGGTAAATACTGGTAGGGCAAATATTCCACTATTTGCTGTTTCAGGTAAAACTTTAAACAGGTTGATACCTGTTATCCAATAAATGCCCAGTGCAGTTAAACATCCTAAGATAGGTCCTAATAGTAAAGGAAGTTGTCCTAAAAATCCTTTTAAATGTACTGAAAATAGGATAGTTGATAACATTGTAATTAGTGAAACTATCCAAGCCATATTTGTTGCTAGAGCAGTTTGATTTTCTAGTACACTTATTGCCCCACTAAATGATTGGGCATCAGTTAAGGCTGTTGCTGCCAAAGTTAGACCGATAACCATAGCGATTGGTCCAGTAATACTAGCAGGTAAAATTTTCTCAATAGAATCTCTTCCAAAACGCTTAATAATTAATCCTGCAGCAATTGAGACAAAACCTGACATTACAATACCAAATTGAGCAACAGCTATTTTTTCATTTAATGAGTGACCCATTAATGCTTCTGAACTCATAAGACTTCCGATAGCTGTTACATATGAGAAACTTGAACCGTAATATAGAGGTATTTTTTTACCTGTTACTAAGATAAAGCAGAGAGTTGCTAGACCACTTGCGAAAATGGTAGTGGAAATGTGGAAACCTGTAATAATTGCCACTGCAACTGTAGCAGGGAACATAACTATTACCTGTTGGATTGCATAAAGCAATAGCTTCCAAATTACTGGTTTTTCATCAGGTAGATAACCGATTACTTGCTGATTATTGTTCATGATATAAATTCTCCCTTCAACAATAATGACATAAAAATCTTGTCGGGCATACGACAAGATTGTTTCTCATTAAAACGCCAAGCAGATACTATCAAGCAGTAATCAACTTTGCTTAACTATTTCTAAACATCTTGTCGGTCTCTCTGTACCGCCCTTAAAGACATTTTGTCTTAACGTATTGTAGCATTACAATTTTATTAATGCAAGGACTATAAGTGATATTTTAAATTTCACATAATTTCAATTTAAAAATATCTGGATTTTATAAAATTGTTCTAGTTGACTAGGGAAAAAAAAGGATTATAATTAAAAATAGTTAACTGGTTAACATTTGTTTTGTGTTATGTGAGGTTTCTATGGATTACAAAAAAACGATATATAAATTTTTAAGAGTTCATCAATTAAAAAGATGGCATAATGCTATTAATTTAAGAAAGATACAAGGTGCTCATTTATCTCAATATCCAATATTAGATTACATTAAAGAATATCCAGGATGCATGCAAAAGGACATTTCTGATAGGTTTGCTTTCAGCAAGGCAGCTGTAAGTAAAACAATCAAGAAACTAATTGAAAGCAATCTAATTAAAAGAGAAAAAAATAAACAAGATTTTAGACAATTTGATCTTTTTATTACTGAAAAAGGTTTAAATCATCTTGATAAAATGAAAGAGGCTTTTTATTGTTGTAATGTAATGATGTTTAAAGATTTCAGTGAAGAAGAAATAGGACAGTTCAATAACTTTTTAGATAGGCTCTTAGAAAATTTGGAAACTGATTATTCAAGAGATAAGACTCCAGGATTATTAATGGGTGAAATTAAAAAGTTAGAAAGCGGGGAAGAAACTGATGAGGAAGATTCTTAGAAGTACTAAAAAATATTTGCCTTTTATTATATTAACTCCAATTATTATTATGGTTGAAGTAATGCTTGAAGTTAATATTCCTTTAATAATGGGCAGGATAGTGGATTATGGAATCCCTTCTAATGATCTGAATATAGTATTAAATCTAGGAGTTAGAATGGTATTAATAGCATTATTATCTTTATTTTGTGGCTCATTGGGCAGTATTTTATCTTCAACTGGCAGTATTGGTTTTGGCAGTGAATTGAGAAAAGAAGTATTTAATAAAATATTAAATTTCTCTTTTGAAAATGTTGACTCTTTTCAGCAATCTTCTTTATTAACAAGACTTACAACTGATGTAATGTTCATCCAACAGGGATTAAGGATGACAATGGTTATGGCTATCAGAGCTCCTTTTATGATGATTGCAGCTGCTACAGTGGCTTATGGTATAAACAAAGATTTGTTTATTGTCTTTGTTGTGGGGGCTCCAATTTTAATAATAACGATTGTTTTTTTAGCAAAAAAAGCTATACCGATGTTTAGGTATATGCTTACTAAATATGATGGTTTAAATGATCGAGCAAAAGAATACTTAACAAATATCAGAGTAGTTAAATCTTTTGTCAGAGAAGATTATGAAGTAGAAAAATTTAAAGAAATAAATTATGAACTTATGACTTCTTCAATTAAAGTAGAAAAATTATTAGTGCTAATTTCACCTATTATGATGGTCGTTATCTATTCAACAATTATTGCGATATTATGGTTAGGTGGAAATCAAATTATGATTGGGACAATGCTGACAGGTGAGTTAATAAGTTTCATTTCTTATGTTGGACAGATTTTAGCCGGTTTAATAATGCTGGCGATGATATTTTTAAATTTTGTTAGACTTAAAGGGTCAGTCGAAAGAGTTAATGAAGTTTTAAGTACGGATTCTTTAATAGTAGATGGCGATTATGAAGGAACATTAGAAGACGGTTCAATACAATTTAATGATGTGACTTTTAGATATGCTTTAAGCAGTAAAGATGCTATTATAAATGCTAATTTAGATATTGCATCGGGTGAAACAATTGGAATTATTGGTTCAACCGGAAGTGGTAAAAGTAGTTTGGTGCAACTAATAGCAAGATTATATGATGTGACTAGTGGTAGTGTGATTGTTGGAAAACGAAATGTTAAAGACTATAAACTTGACAACTTAAGAAAAGAAGTAGCAATGGTTCTACAACAAAATGTCCTTTTTTCTGGCACTATTAAAGACAACTTAAGATGGGGTAATGAAAAGGCTACTGATGAAGAAATAATGGAAGCTTGTAAAATCGCCAATGCTCATGATTTTATCACTTCTTTTCCTGATGGTTATTTAACAAAATTGGGCCAAGGTGGCATCAATCTTTCAGGTGGTCAAAAACAGAGGATTTGTATTGCCAGAGCACTACTTGCTAAACCTAAAATTATTATCTTGGATGATTCTACCAGTGCTGTAGATACTCAAACTGATGCTTCTATTAGGCAAGCGTTAAAACAACAACTAAAAGATACAACAACTATTGTCATTGCTCAAAGAGTAGCTTCAGTCATGGATGCTGATAGAGTGATAGTTATCGATTCAGGAGAAATTATTGATATTGATACTCCTGAAAACTTGATAAAAACAAGCGAGATTTATCAAGACATCTATTATACCCAAATGAAGGGAGTTGAGATTTAATGACAAGACATCGAAGATTTAGTGATGAAAAGCCCGAAAATGTTATCACAACTCTAAAAAGACTTTTGGGTTATGTTAAAGATAGGATAGGTTCAATTTTATTTGTATTAGCATTGGTCATATTCAGTTCGTTTTTAACAATTTATGGCACAAAGTTAATTGAACCAATTATCAATGAAGGTATTATTCCTTTAATTGGTCAAAAAATTACAATTGATAGTTTAACACCATTTATAAAGTTATTGATTACTTTGGCAATTGTCTATTTATTAAGTACAATCTGTGAATATTTATCTGGCAGAATAATGGTTACAGTTACAAACAATACTTTGAATAAAATTAGAAATGAATTGTTCTCTAAAATGCAGAAGTTACCAATATCATACTTCGATAAACACACTCACGGAGAGTTAATGGCCCTTTTTACAAGTGATGTCGGCGTTATTAGAGAAGCTATTAGTGATGGAATCACTTCATTTTTATACAGTTCAATTACCATTTTTGGAATATTTATTATGATGCTTAGATATTCAGTGATTATGACAGTTGTGGTATTAATACTTTTAGGGTTAATGTTTTTAATAACTGCTTTATTTGGAAAAATGAGTATGAAAAACTTTACCGTTCAGCAAGCTACCATTGCTTCCTTAAATGGTTATATGGAAGAGATGATGGATGGTCAAAAGGTGGTTAAGGTATTTGTTTACGAAGATAAAATAAAGGAAGAATTTAACGAAATCAATGAAAAAGCAAGAAAAGCCAGCACTAAAGCTAATGTTTATGCTGGAATTATCGGCCCTATTTCTAATAATATGAGTCATATTAACTATGCTGTCTGTTCAATATTGGGGGCTTATTTATGTATTATTGGTAAAATGGATGTTGGTAAATTGGCTTCTTTTTTACAATATACTAAAAATGTTTCTCGACCACTGAGCAGAATTACTCAAAACTTCAATGCTTTAATTAGCGCTATTGCTGGTGCTGAAAGAATCTTTAAGGTTATTGACAGTGAAGAAGAAATAGATGAAGGTAAAATCACTTTAGTTCCTTTAACTTTTGATTTGGATAATTCACTTTTACAAGCAGAAGAAAGAACGGGATTATGGGCTTGGAAAAAACCTGATGGCCAGTTAGTGAGACTAAGAGGAGATGTACGTTTTAATAATGTTATTTTCTCTTATGATGACAAAAAACAAGTTTTAAACAATGTTTCATTCTATGCCAAACCAGGTCAGAAAATTGCTTTTGTTGGGGCAACAGGAGCTGGGAAAACGACAATTACTAACCTGATTAACCGTTTCTATGATATTCAAGAAGGTCAGATTTTATATGATGGTATTGATGTTAGAGAAATAGAAAAGGATTCATTAAGAAAGTCTTTGTCATTCGTTTTACAAGATACACACTTATTTACTGGTACTGTAATGGATAATATTAGATATGGTAAGTTGGACGCTACTGATGAAAAGTGTATTAAAGCAGCTAAACTAGCTAATGCTGATGATTTTATTGAGATGTTACCAGAAGGTTATGATACGGTATTAACTGGTGATGGAGCCAACTTGTCACAGGGTCAACGACAGCTTCTATCAATTGCTAGAGCGGCGGTTGCTGATGCGCCAGTACTGGTGTTAGATGAAGCTACCAGTTCAATTGACACTCGAACAGAAAGACTTATCCAAGAGGGAATGGATAATTTAATGGCTGGAAGAACAGTATTTGTTATTGCTCATAGATTATCAACAGTTAGAAATTCTGATGCCATTATAGTTTTAGATAATGGTGAAATAATTGAAAGAGGAGATCATGATGATTTGCTCAAACAAAAAGGCCAGTATTATAAACTCTATACTGGACAATTTGAATTAGATTAGGATTAAAAAACCTTTTTTGTAAAAGAAATCAATAAGTAGATTTACTTATTTTGAGATTGTTTTTTAGCTAGAGCTTTCCAACTAAAGATTCCGTATATATCATTAATTAAAAAGATAATATTAGAAAAGAAAACCGCAAAGGTTGTCGTTTCCCCCTTTAATAATGGATATATCCATAGTGATAAGGCGATGATATCTTTTAAAACGAAAGCATAATAGGTAATCGGTGTCATTCGACTTAAGAAATAGAATGCTAATACCGAAATACAAATTGATAAAGCTGAGATATATAACATTTCAGTATTAAAATACTTTAATAAATGATAGTAAGCGAAATACATAATAACTTGAGAAAAAATAGCTAAAATTAATTCTGATTTTTCTAATTTTTTAATGGTAATAGTTTGAGTATCAGCATTTTGATTTTTTAACCAAGAAATAAAACCATAGATGGTAATGGGCAATATTAAAAACAGTGAAACAATTACTTCTGAATAAAGTTGATGCTGATATGATAAATAACTATAAATAAGACTACTTACAATGCCAAAAAAGTTTCCAATAACTTTTCCTTTAGCGATGTAAATGGCACTGCCAACACATAGTAAACCATAAACAGTGCTTAGAAAGTTGCTTTTTGATAATATTGCTAAAAGAAGGGTAATTATTGATCCTCCAATTAAGAATGCTTTTTCAAATAGATTCCAACCATTAAACATATTTTTCTCCTCGTGTAACAATAGTAAGTATAAACTAATTTAAAGGCAAATGATATTTTTTGTAGAGTTTGTAAAAAATTATTTCATAAAAAAGATGATGAGTGCTAGATTTTTGTCATAAAGTTAGCGACAAAATGTGTTTACATTATGACAGAAATCTGTTAATATATAATTAAATAAAATGCGGAGATATGATTATGGTAAATTTAGTAGAGATTGGTAAGAGGTTAAAAGAATTTAGGAAAATAACTAACTTAACACAAACTCAAGTCGCTGATTTTTTGTCTATAGATCAAAGTATGGTAGCAAAATTGGAGACAGGAGAAAGATCTATAAGTTCAGATGTGTTAGAAAAATTATCGACACTTTTTTGTTGTACATTAGATGATATTTTAGCGAATGGAAAAATAGAGAAAAAGCAAATAATTTCATTTAGAAAGAATAACATAGAATCAACTGATTTAAAAACTATGGCAACAATTAACAGAATTGTTTTGAATCAATTTGAAATGGATGAATTAGTTGAGGAGACCTTAAATGATTAACAAAATGGAATTGAGTAATATGGCTTCAATTCTTAGAAAGAAGTTGGGAGAAGATGAATCTTCTCCAATTGATGTTTTTCAACTCGTTCAAAAAATAGAAAATTTAACACTAATTTTTTTCCCTATGGGAAAAAACATAAGTGGGGTTTGTTATAAGGGAAATAAATCTAATGTAATTGCAATTAATTCAGGGATGTCAATAGGCAGACAAAGATTCTCGTTAGCTCATGAATTATACCATTTATTTTTTGATAAAGAGCAATTAAGCTCAGTTAGTTATATTCAAATAGGAAAAGGGGATGAAAAAGAAAAAAAAGCAGACCAGTTTGCTGCATATTTTTTGGTTCCTCAATCATCTTTATATAGTTTGGTTGAAGAAATAAAAAGAAACAACAATAGAAAAGTTTTGAATAAAGAAGATGTAATAAGAATTGAACAGTATTATGGAGTTAGCCATAAAGCAATGATATATAGACTTTTGGAAGAAGGATACATCGGGTATAATGATACGAAAAAAATGGAGTCTGGAGTGGTTGAAACGGCAGCTAGATTAGGTTATGATACAACATTATATTATCCAACTTCTGAAACAAAAAACAAATTAGTTTTGGGTCATTACATTGCTTTGTCTGAATATCTTTTAGAAAAAGAATTTATTTCTCAAGGAAAGTATGAAGAGTTATTATTAGCTGCTTTTAGAGATGATATAGTATATGGGTTCGAAGGTGAGGACGGTGTTGTTCTTGACTGATTTAATCTTTTTTGATACAGATTGTATTAGTGTTTTTTTATGGGTTAATGAGGAAAATCTTTTGGCTCAAATGTATCAAGGTAGGATTATTATTCCAAAAGAAGTTTATGATGAACTTAGTTATCCTACAATCAGTCATTTAAAAATAAAATTAGATGTTTTGATAAGTAACAAGGTCGCTAGAATAGAATGTATTGATATCACTTCGCAAGAGTATGTTCTATATAGAAAACTTACAACGAGATTCGTGGATAATAATAAGATTATAGGGAAAGGCGAAGCAGCAGCAATTTCTTTAGCTAAAAAGCATTGTGGCATTTTGGCTAGCAATAATCTTAAAGATATAAATACATATATTAGTGAGTTTTCGTTGAAACATATGACAACTGGTGATATATTAGTTGAAGCTTTTGAAAACAATTTAATTACAGAGCATCAAGGGAATGCAATTTGGACTAGTATGATAAATAGAAAGAGAAAGCTTGGGGCAAATTCGTTTACAGAATATTTATCAAAATACAAATAGCGTTATAGTAAATAAAAAATATGAATACAGATAGAAAAAGGATTGTAATATGAAAGTGTTAATAGTAAATGGTAGTCCTCATCAAAAAGGGACAACAAATGCAGCTTTAGAAGAAATAAGCAATATTTTAAACCAAGAAAATATTGAAATTGAAATGATTTGGCTGGGAAATGAGCCAATTGCCAGCTGTATAGGTTGTGGGTATTGTAGAAAAAATCAAAAAGGTTGTTTCAGAAATGATATTGTCAATGAGTTTCAAAAAAAGGCCAAAGAAGCTGATGGGTTTATTTTTGGTTCACCAGTACATTATGCAGCTCCTTCAGGATTAATAACTTCTTTTTTAGATCGAGTATTTTATTCTGCTGATAAAGAAACATTTAGATTAAAACCTGCAGCGGTGGTAGTAGCAGCAAGAAGAGCTGGGACAACATCGGCTTATGAACAGTTAATTAAGTATTTAGGTATTTCGGAAATGTTAATAGTTTCTTCTGGATATTGGAATATGATATTTGGAAATAATGCTGAACAATCTAAAGAAGATTTAGAAGGATTACAAACAATGAGAACTTTAGCTAGAAATATGGCTTACTGTTTAAAATGTCTTGAAATAGCTAAAGAAAATGGTGTTGAACTACCAAAACACGAAAAAGAAAAACATCGAACAAATTTTATTCGTTAACCAAGAAAAAATCCTCTTTGCGGAGGATTTATTTTTCGTTCCAAGCTTTTTCTAAAAGTGGTAAATCTGTTTCTTTAACCATGTTTAGATTAATCGGAGTTAAAGTAACATAGCCATTATCAAGAGCATATAAATCGCCCGATAATGAATGGTTAGTGTAATGGAAGGTAAAACTTGTACTTCTAGTATTGTAGTAATAGTATTTGCCATCAAAAGTTGGAGTTAAATCTTGATGATATTGTGGATACCCACCAAAACCTGCAACAGTATAGCCTTTTATATGTTCCCCAGGAATATTTGGGACATTGACATTTAAAACAAATTCTTTGTTAAACGGTTGTTTGATAAACCATTTTGCTACTTCATATGCTACTTTAGCAGCGGCAGAGTATTCAAAACTATCTGCCCAACCTAAAGAAACAGCCATTGCTGGAACTTTAAAAGGTAGAGCACCACAAGCAGCACCACAAGTGCCACTGCTAGGAATATCACTGGCCAAGTTACCACCTTCATTAATTCCTGAAATAACAAAATCAATATCCTTAACGATTGCTGATAAACCAAGTTCCACACAATCTTTTGGTGTACCATAAATTTTGTAGCCTTCAGTTTCTTCATCATACATTTCTTTTTCGACTTTAACAATTTTATTGAAAGTGATAGAATGTCCAGCTCCTGATTGATGTTCAGCGGGAGCTATAACTATTACTTCTCCTAATTTTTTCATTTCGTTAACTAAATATTTTAAACCCTCAGCATAAAATCCATCATCATTTGCGACTAAAATTCTCATACTTTACCTACTTTCTATCTTTCTCTTGAATAGATTAAACCATTTATTTACTAGATATTCAATAAAAAAAGCCTATTTCTAGGCTTTTAGAGATTGGGGATGAAAGATGTTAGATAACCCCATTATCAAAGTAGGAACAGAAATGACAAATAAGAATATTAAGTAATTAAAAACTAATAATCCTTCCATAGAAAATATGATAATCATAACAAAATCAACAAAAGCAACAAAAGCAAAGACGAAAGATAACATAGTGATGCTAATAATATAACAATACTTTTGATCATTGAGATTCAAGGTAGAAATTGTTTTGTGATAGATTAAATTAAACAAAGTAATTATCAGACCAATATATACATGAGCAACAGAGATTTCTTTTAGCTGATTGATAAAAAAACCAATTAAAACAAATTGAAAAGCTACTATAAACAAATCAAGAAGATTCAAAGAGATTTTTTCTTTTAGCCTAAATAATAAAGCTACTAAAAGTAAGATAGATAAAACAAATGAAACAACACAGATTAAATAATGCTGATTAATAAAACTAGCTATTGAAAGCAGCATTAATGAAAAAGAAGTAATGACTACATAAGATTTTTTCATATTTGAACCTCCTTGATTACAACTATATTCTAACAAGTTTACTAAATATTGCTGTGTAAATTATTGGACTATGATATAATAGTTTTGGTGATGAAAATGAGCAATAAAAAAAGAATAATGATGGTATTGGAATTTTTAAAAGAGAATACAAATTATGAAAATGGAGTTAATGCAGAACAGTTAATTTCCTATTTAAAAACTCAATCAATAGATGTTGAAAGAAAGACCATCTATAACGATATAAAACAATTGGATGAAATGGGATATTCAATTGATAAAAACAAAGATGGTTATTATTTTGATGATGAAATGTTTGAAGCTAGTGAGTTAAGAGTTTTGATTGATATGGTTAAAGCCAGTAAGTTTCTAAGCGAAAGGACAAGTGCGGAAATAATTAAAAAGATAATTTCTTTGACCAACAAATTTAATAGAGAAATTATTGATAGTGGAGATTATTATAATAAAAAAACCGAATATGCCGATTTGCTTGTCAATGTGGAAAAATTGCTGGAAGCAATCAGTAAAAAAAGAGAAATCAAATTTAAATATTTTGATATAGATGAAAAAAAGAAAAAGAAGTATCGAGGGAAAAAATATATCTATTTTCCAGTAAATATGGTGGTTGATGATGATAAATATTATTTGATTTGTTATACAAAAAAGTATAAGGGTTTCAATACTTTCAGATTGGACAAAATGGATTCAATTGAAATATTAGAAAATACTTATGATGAAATTAAGTTTGATGTTAATGAATATATGAGACAGACATTTGGCATGTTTAGTGGAGAAAAAATGTCGGTAAAGCTTAAATTTGAAAAGAAGCTATTTTCAGAAATAGATAGTCAATTTGGTCAACAGATGATTTTAACTGCCAAAGATAATGAAAACTTTTATTGCGAAGCCAATATCAATGTTTCACCAACTTTCTTTAGATGGGTTTTTGGTTTTAATGGCCAGATAAAAATCTTAGGGCCTGATAAAGTAAAACAACAGTATTTGGAAATGTGTAATCGAGCAATTGAAGATAATAAGTAGTTTCAACAGTTTTTGAAAATTTCTCAAAATAAATTGAGCATTAATGGGATTTTATGTTTGATTTTTAACTAGTTTTTATAATTAAGAAGTTTCAATTTTTTTGGGGGGGGTATAATCTTGACATCTTGGCTAAAATTAGATATTCAAGGAATAATATTAGAACTTCAAATCGGTCGATATCAGAAATCTAATCATGACATATGGGATGAACAATGGAATGATGTTGGTTTTTCATTAACTTCAGGGAAATGGCTGAATTATCAGACTGGTGGCGAACTTTTGCTTTCTATTGAAGTGGAAGAACTTTTAGATAAAACCAATAAATTATTAAATGATGAATTATCTGAAGTTGAGGAAATAGTCTGCATAGAACCAGATTTCAATTTTAAATTTTATCCAAAACGTGATTTGAGAGACGATCCAAATTACACATATGTTGCAGAAGGCTTTGAAATAACTGATATCTATATGGAATGGAAGATATATTTTTGGAGTGACGGTTTAACTGACAACTATATTTCCCTTACCTTTGATAGAGAAGATTTAAAGATGTTATTGAATTATTTATTTCTTATAACTGGCATATTAGAAAAGGATTCTGAAACGGTAAATAATATGATTCAAAATGGATTTTTATATGGTTAAAAACGGGAAAGCTCTAATTTGTAAAGAGTAATGGTTTTCTAAAAATTACACGATGCCAGTCACAGTATAATTTGGGACATTATCCCGTATTAACACTTAAGACATTATCACGTATTAACCACAAAAATAAAAAATAATAAATAATAAGTAGTTGATATATTTTTTGTCATGGGTTATAATATTAGCAGTCGAACTATTAGAGTGCTAAAAGAAGGAGTGATTTTATGGCAAAGAAACAATTTAAGACAGAATCGAAAAGATTGTTAGATTTGATGATAAATTCAATCTACACAAATAAAGAAATATTTTTAAGAGAGTTAATTTCTAATGCTTCAGATGCATTAGATAAAAGACATTATCTTTCTTTAACAGACAATAAACTGACAAGTGAAAAACCTTTATCTATTAATATTTCTATTGATAAAGAAAACCGAGTTTTAACAATTGAAGATAATGGCATTGGAATGAATCAAAAAGATTTAGAAGAGAATTTAGGAACAATTGCTCATTCTGGATCAATGGATTTTAAAAATGCTTTAGAAACCAATGAAGAAATAGATATCATCGGACAATTCGGTGTCGGTTTTTATTCCGCTTTTATGGTAGCGCAAAAAATCGTTGTGGAAAGTAAAAAGATTGATGAACAAGGTTATAAATGGGTTTCTACTGGTCAGGATGGCTATTCAATTGAAAAGATTGAGAAAGAAGATGTTGGAACTAAGATTGCTTTACATTTAAGGGAAGACAGCGAAGAAATACATTATTCAGAGTATTTGGATAAATATACCATTGAGTCTTTAGTTAAAAAGTATTCTGACTATATTCGCTACCCAATAACAATGATGGTGGAAAAATCAGTTGAAGTTGAAGGTAAAGAAGGAGAGTATGAAACTATTGAAGAAGAAAAAACTTTAAATACTATGGTTCCATTATGGCGAAGAAATAAAAGTGATATCACTGAAGAAGAATATAATACCTTTTATAAATCGCAGTTTAGTGACTGGAATGATCCACAAGAAGTTATTCATTATTCTTTAGAAGGGAAAGTTAACTACAAGGCTTTACTATATATTCCTTCAAAAGTACCATTTGACTTTTATTCAAAAGACTATGAGGCAGGATTACAGTTATACTCAAAAGGCGTCTTTATTATGTCTGATGCTAAAGACTTGATTCCACCTTACTACAATTTTGTCAAAGGATTAATTGATACTGATGATGTAAGTTTAAATATTTCCAGAGAAATGTTGCAGCAAGACTCGCAATTACAAGCAATTAACAAATCGGTTTCAAGAAGAATCAAATCGACTTTAGTTGATATGCTGGTAAAAGAGAGAGAAAAATATGAACAGTTTTTCCAAAACTTCGGTTATGGTTTAAAGTATGGAGTTTATAGTGATTATGGAATGAACAAAAAAGAACTGCAAGACTTATTACTATTTTATTCTTCTAAAGAAGACAAATATGTTACTTTAAAGGAGTATAAAGAAAGAATGTTGGAAAGTCAAAATGAAATTTATTATGCGACTGGCACCTCAATTGAACAAATAAAGAAACTTCCTCAACTTGAACAGTTAGTTGATAAAGGTTATGAAGTATTATATTTTATGGATAATATTGACGAATTTGTCGTTATGATGATGAGAGATTATGATGGCAAAGTATTCCAAAGTGCACAAAAGGCCAGTGCTGATATTGAAACTGAAGAAGAAAAAACGGAAAAAGAAAAGTTAGCTAAAGACAATAAAGGTTTATTTGAAGACTTATCAAAAGCCTTAGCTGATAAAGTTAAAGAAGTTAGAATTTCTTCAAGATTAAAAACTCACCCAGTTTGTTTGGTTGCTGATGATGGTGGAATATCAATGGAAATGGAAAAATACCTAGCTCAACTTCCAACTGGAGAAGAAGTAAAGGCAACTAAAATTTTGGAAATTAATCCAGATCATGAAATCTTTAAAGTTTTACAGAAGGTTTATGAAAATAGAAAAGATAGTATTGATGATTATGCAGATCTTTTATATCAACAGGCATTGTTAATTGAAGGTTTTCCAGTTGATGATCCAGTAGATTTTTCTAATAAAATCTGTCAATTAATGAAAGAAGCAAATAAAGATACGCTAAACCCTGATGGAAATTTGTAAAATAATTTAAGCAACTGAATAAAAGTTGCTTTTTTATAAAAAGTATTCTAGAAATAAACACAAAAAACTTAAAGTAAAATTGTTTGTCTAGAAGTTAAATACAATTCAAATTTTGTTGACAAATGTGTTTAGAATGATATAATAAAATTACCTGATAGGTAATTTGATGGAGAGAAAGAGTGGAAATTAAATACGCAAAAAATAAAGTAGAAATTTATTGTACGGATTTAAAAGCTGCTATTAAATTGTTTGGAGGCAATAAGCAGTTAGCCATAAGTTTGCAATCTAAGATTAACAGCATTAAAGCTGCTGTAGTTTTAAAAGATATTATAGTAATAAAAAATAATAATTTTCATAAATTGGAGGGGAATTTAAATGGATACTTTGCCATTGATGTAAAAACAAGAAAAGATCCATGGAGGATAATTTTTAGACCACTTGATGAAGAATATAGCATTTTTGTTCCTTGTCATATAGATGAAATCTCAAGTATTGTTAAGTGTGTTGAAATAAAGGAGGTTAGTAAGCATTATGAGTAGTTATATAGAATATAATAATGAAATTGCATTTCATCCAGGTTATTATATTAATGAAATTGTTGAAGGAAGTGGGTTTACGCAAAAAGATTTTGCAAACAAACTTGGTACAACACCAAAAAATTTAAGTTTGTTAATTAGAGGAGAGCAAAGTTTGTCAATTGATATGGCTAATAAACTTTCTAGAATGCTAGGAACTACAATTAAGTTTTGGCTTAATTTACAACAATTGTATGATGAGCAAATTGCAAAAATTTCATTTGCAAATGAACTTGAACGTGAAAAAGAAATTTTTAAGTTGATAGATTATAAGTATTTTTGTAATAATTTTGGTTTGCCAAATATGCCTAGAAAAGTGGATGAGCAAATTAAGTGTCTTAGAGAATTTTTATCAATATTTTCATTGTCTGTTTTAGAACAACCAGATTTTATGGTGAATTTTAGGAGCTATTCTAAAAAAATGACAAAATCTAATATTGTTAATGCTAATACGATGGTTCAAATAGCAATTAACAAAGCGATAGAAGTTGATGCTCCTAAATTTGATAAGAAAAAATTTGAAAAAGCAATTTCTTTTGCTAGAACCCAAACAAAGAATCATGTTGGATTTCTACCTATCATAAAAGATTCGTTTAAAGAAGCTGGTGTAATTTTAGTTGTTCTCCCTAATTTGAAAGGTTCAGGAGTCAATGGCGCAACTAAGAAAGTTGATGGCAAAGTTCTTCTGATGGTTAATGATAGAAGGCAATATGCTGATACTTTTTGGTTCACACTTTTTCATGAAATAGGTCATATAATGAATAATGATTTTGGGATAACATTTAATGATGAAGTTGAAGATGAGGCAGATTTATATGCTCAAGATATACTAATTCCTAGAGAAAAGTATTTAAATTTTATTGAAAATAACCAATTTTTTAATGAAGATATAATTATTGAATTTGCAGAATCAATAGATCAAGATCCAGGCATTGTTTTCGGAAGATTACAAAAAGATGGTAAAATTTCATATAAAGAAACGAATCTAGCTAAAAAACTAAGACACAAATATAAGGTAGTATTTTATTAAACAATTACATTGTTAGAAGTAGAAGGTAAAAAAACTGGTGTGCTTTTTGTATGATAAAATAAGAAAAGAAATAACTAAACCATTATATTTTTATTTAACTATACATTGATAAACAGTATATAAAAGCATTAATATTGTCCAAGTATGTAATGTTTCTTTTTTGCTGTAGGTATCTATCAAGAAAAATTTATTGGTTATTGATTTGGAAATATTAAGTTTAATGTTGTATTTATTTAATCAAATATGAAAAACTTTTATTGAAATAAGTTTGATGACATAACTTATCAAATAGAAAGAGAGAATTGTTATAAAGAAAAGAGTATTTAATGAAGTGGATCCTAAATAGTACACTTAATTAAATGTTCTTTTTTTGTTCAATTTGATATTTTATTTTTTTGGAAATAGCTTTATAGAAATAGTTTCCCCCAATTAATAAGATGTAGATTTCAAGTCTTCCTAAAATCATACCAACCATTTCTACTATTAAAGTTAAGCTATTTGTGTTAGGACCAGTAATTCCAATTGTTACTCCAAAACTCGATAAAGCACTAGCAAATTCAAAGAAGCCTTCCATCAGTGAACAATTAGCGGTTATTGTTAATAAATTAGCACCAATTAACATGACCAAGAAGTAAAAGCCAATGTAACTGATTGTTTCTTTAATAGTTTCATTTTCAATAATCTTTTTACCTGAAGCAGTGTTCCAACTAATAGACAAGACTCTTCTGGAACTAGATGTTTTCATAATTAATGAGTTGTACATTGTTTTTAAAAGAATGACAATTCTAGAAAGTTTTAAACCACCAGTAGTAGAGCCAGCACATCCACCCAGCAGCATACAAATTATCATTACTTGCAGTACAAATGGTGGAAGGATTCTGATGTCATAGTTGTAGTTGCCAGTAGTGGAAAGAGAACTGATAACATTATAAAAACCAGTTAAGATAGAATTAAAAAATCCTAAATTGGAAGAAAACCAAAGCACAATAGTGCTAATTGAACCTAATAAAACAATTAGAAAAAACATAAATTTAAGTTCAGTTATTTTTTTAACAATTTTAAACTTGCCTTGAAAAATCATCAGTAAAACACCAGTATTAATTGATCCAAGTATCATAAGTATCATTGAAAATAGATATACGGCAGTAGAGTTGTAGTAACTTATCCCTATATCTTTGATTGAGTAACCTGCAGTAAATAAAGAAGTTATGGAGTTACATAAGGCATCAAATACATCCATCCCTAAAATATAAAAACCTCCAGTGCCAATAATAATCAACAAGTTATAAGTTATAAATATCAATCTGGCTGTTTTTTGAATGTTTGGTAATAGTTTATCTTGATGACCTTCAGCAGTATATAAAGTGACCGCACTTTGATCTTTTATAATCATGATAAACATCAAAACGACCCCAAATCCTCCACAATATTGCATGAAAATTTGGTGTGCTAAATAAATTAAGGGGGTTTGAGATGGTATTACAACTGTTAAACCAGTAGTGGTATAACCAGAAACCGATTCAAAAAGGGCTTGAATAGGGTTTAACTGTCCTCCTAGCCATAAAGGTAAGGCGCCAAGTAAAAAACAATAAAACCAGGAGAATAGTACCAGCATAGTAGAGTTTTTTAGATTAGCAGAAAAAATAGAATTATTTTCTGCTTTTTTGAAATCTTTGCAGATTAAAACACCTAGGATAATTGATATAACTCCTGGAAGAATAAAGCTATAAAGATATTTAATTTGACTATTATCAAAGAAAACAACAACCATTGGTACCATTATTAAAATACCAAATAAAATCATAATTTTCCCATAACGATTGGATAATTTTTTAGTCATATTTTTTACCTGTAATTATTTCGATTGCTTTCATTTCATCTTCATTTGAAGCAACTAACAGTAATATATCATTGGCTAATATTTGGGTTGAGCCACGTGGAATAATAGAAGATTGCTCGCGTAAAATACAAGCAATAATTGATTGAGCAGGAAGGTTAATTTCAAATAAAGTTTTATTAAGTATTGGAGAGTCTTCATTAACTTTAATTTCAGAGATTCTAACTCTTCCTTCGCCAATTGGAATCATTGTTGCTAGTTCATCCATAATAGCTTTTTGTTCAACGATAGTAGTAATAGTGCTAGTTGTACAAACAACAGAATCTATGCCCATCTGATAGAAAAAGTGCGTCTTTTTAACATCGCTGACAAGAGAAATAATCTTTTTAACTTTAAATATTTTTTTAGCCATTAAGCAGATAACTAAATTATCTGCATCATTTTCAGTCATGGCAATCATAATATTGCACTTGCTTATATCAGCATCTTCCAAGACATAGCGTTTATCACCTTCACCAAAAACGACAACAATATTATCTTCTTGAGATAATTCTTTGCAGAGTTCCATATTAGTGCTGATAACAGTGATAGGATATTTTTTATTGTTTAAAGACTGCGCTAATGATTTGACCTCAAGAGAATTGCCGACAATAAAAATACGTTGATGCATATTATTTACCTCCACCCATCATTTCTTTGACTGCTTTAGAAGTAAGTTCACTAGGGCAGATAACATGAATATCCGTATCGTTGTATAATGGCTGTTTGGAATTATCATGAACTCTTAAAATAACATTTTTGACATTGAAATATTTTTTAGCCATTAAAGCTATCATAATATTGGTGTTTTCATCATCAGTTACAGCAATTACTGTACCAGCTTTTTCAATGTTAGCTTCTTTTAAAACATCGATATCAGTGCCATCTTTTACAGTAGCAATACCACCGAAAGAAAATGATAATCTTCTTAATGAATCCTTGTTTTGATCAATAATAATAACATCTCCGTTATTATCAGAAATACTGTTAGCAAGTTCGGCTCCCAAGCGTCCACAACCTACTATAATAGTTAATTTGTTAGTGTTAATTTTCGACATAAGTTCTACCTCAACATTTAAATTATAAAACCAAATTTTATTTTTAACAACATTACATAATTATGATAAAATGTTTACAGTTGATATGTTAGTAAAATTTTTTAAGATTATGCTGTCATAAAAACTTAGCTTTATTTAAAGAGAAAGTATTATAAAGGGTATTATTATGGAAAAAACAAATTTATTAAATAGTTATAAAGGGGCAAGAAGTACACTATTAGCAATTATTATTTTTAGTGTTGTAAATTGTTTTATGTTACTAATGGATTTAGGATATACCTTCCTTTATTCAACAATAACTCCACAGCTGGCAATTATCTTTGCCAAAGAAGTATTTAGCGGTTTTACTTCAGTGATAGTTATAGTGATGTTTGCTTTTATACCAATTGTCTTGTATTTAATTTCTTATCTTCTTTCAAATAAAGAATGGAAATGGATGCTTGTTTCTACGATATTATTTGGGGTTGATATTTTAGTGTTTGCTATTTTCTTTTTGACCTATGGTTTTGAAAGCAACATTATTCTTGACATCATTTTTGAAGCTGTAATTATGTTTAGTTTAGTTAGTGGAACTATAGCTGGTAAAAAGTTAAATAATGATTTTGAAGAAGAAATTACTTTTAATCCAGCAACTGAAATAGGTGAAGATGCTGAAGGGGAAAAAATTAAAGTTTATAGTTATGATAAACAATATGCTAAAAAGAATAAAGCCAACAAAACAGCCTTATTGGTACTAAGTTTTGTTGGGCTTATGGTACTAATGGTAATAGTTATTGTTTTATTAATTCCAATTTTTAAAGATAATGTTTTATTATTGCTTGCTGTGGTATATGGACTGCTTATTGCTTATATTGTTTGGATATTAAAATTATCACCTTTCTTTAATGCTAAAAACTATCAGTACTTTTTAAAGGATGGAGCAATTTGTAGAAATACTGTAATAAATAAAATAAATGGACCAATAGAAATTTTAACTGATTTAAAGGTAGAATCTACTAAAGAAGATAGTTATATTTGCTCATTTCAAAGAAGTGAGAATAAAAGAAAGAAACTAATTATTCCAAAGTCTTATCCAGAAATAGAGGATATATTAAAATATTAAAGAAAAAAGGGGTTTTAAAAATCCCATTTTTCATTTCTTTGTTAATATTTTGATATTCTTCCATATTAAGGCTGCAATTACAGCACTGCTAGTTCCTTTAATTATATTAAATGGAGCCGTAGCAAACATCACAAAGGTAAATAGATTAGTTATATTACTATTTAATTTATTACCGATTGCTACAATAGCATCAATAGGCATATTAAACATAACCCCATAAGCTGGTAACATAATATAATAGTTAACTAAACAACTGGTAATTGTTAAACTTATAACCCCAACCACTAATCCTAAAAGCATCGAGATTTTAGTCTCTTTGCTTTTATAGATAGCTACAGCTGGAAAGACAAAGGAGACACCCATTATAAAATTGGCTAAGTCGCCTACAAATGCTGTGTTGGAGGATGATATCACAATTTTAAGAATATTCTTTAAAAGTTGGATAATTATTGTTGCCTTAGCATCTAATAAATATCCCGCTAACAGTACAACGCTTTCTGAAAAGTCTAACTTGTAGAAAGGGGGTAAAAATGGCAAGGATACTCTAAACAGCAACAATATCATTGCTAGAGCCGATGCCAAAGAAACAGTTACTAAATACTTTGTTTTTTTATTCATCATCATTCCTTCTTTCATCCAGACTATTACTGTCGCCAATGGAGTTGCACCATTTCAGCCAATTAAGGCGCCTGGGGTATAACCAGCGGTAAGGATTTGCACCTATCCCTGAAGTAACAAAGTCATTATATCATCTCTAAGCTGACATCTTCAACTTAACAACAAGGTAATGAATTAAGAATTGGTATTGAAAAGAATAAAGAATAAAGGTAAAATATAGTTGAAGAAGTATGGGGTAAAAAGGGATTGTGATTTCTGTTGATAATCTGAAAATAAGATAGTAATTTGTTGTTAGTTTGCTTATTACTTTACAGCGAATACTTTTTTTGTGAAAGAAAGCATCAATAAATATTATTTTATTATTAAAAGATTAAAATTAAATTAAAGATTATAAAGATAGTTTTCACAGATTAAATATTTCTTAGATTTAAAGCAATCTTAATAAAAAAGTGGGTATATTTTAATGGAATGAAAACAAACACCACTTGCCATTGCTTTATATTATATACAATAAAAGGGATTAATGTTTGAGAGAAAATTAGTTAAGCAACGACGCAATTAATTTTGCTCTAAAAAAGAGGGAGTTATTTTATGAAAAAAATAAAAAAAGTATTTGCATTTATGCTATTGCTGGTTATGATATTTTCACAGCTACATTTTACAGTTGTGTGGGGAAATTATAGTGGCCAAGAGCTACTAATTCCTGTCACAATAACGTGGGATGGAAATGATGATTCCAACAGACCAGCTTCGGTTACTTTAACTTTGTATAAGTATCTTGGTGAATTTGATCAAACAGCAGCAACATTAGTTGAGACAAAAACAGTTACCGCTGCTGATGAGTGGAAGTATAATTTTGACATTTCAGATCAAGAGCTTTATTACGGAGCTGAATATAGTACAGCAACCGCCTATAAATTTAAGGTAGTTCAAAGTTCTATCACAGAGTATGGTTATCAAACAACATATATTGATCCAATTGTCACATTCAATCCACCTGAAGTTGCTGGGGATGGATGGGATAGGATAACACCGTGTAGTGAGTTAGATATAGTGACCACAGGAAACTACAAGTCTATTGTATTAATGAAAAAGGGTAATAGTTGTACTGTTTGGACAATAGACAAGCTTTCTGATAATGAAAAACAGACAATAATTAATTCAGCACTGGATGGAATTCAAGGTATCGGAAATCCAAGTTTTCATTTTTGTTATGGCTTAGGAGTGTTTTTGCCCTGTGGAATGACAGTCACAGAAACTCTTATTCACTTTGAAAATCATAGTAATTGGTCAATTTTAGCTACTGGTGTATACAACAAGAGTTCAGCTTTATCAAATGCTGCTTTTATCACTAATACAAGAAATACCTATGGAGATCTCAGGGTTTCAAAGATTATAGCTGGCAATGCGCCAAGTGCTGAACAAAAATTTACTTTCACTGTCACACTTGGCGATAACACAATTAATGGTACATATGGTGCTATGACTTTCAATGAAGGGGTCGCAACCTTTGAATTAAAAGGTGGGGAAAGTTTAGTGGCAGAAGATCTTCCTAATGGTGTAAGTTATGTTGTGACTGAAGCTGATTATAGTTTGCTGGGTTATGTAACTACAAGAACAGGATTTTTTGGGACAATAACAGGAGGGGAAGAACAGACATCAGAGTTTACAAATACAAGAAATGCTGAGGGAACTTTGTCTGTTTCAAAACTTCTTGCTGGTAATGACATAGATAAAAATAAGGAATTTACCTTTACTGTAACACTACCTGATCTTCCAGAATATGATGTTGTTCATGGAGATATAACATTTTCTAATGGTGTAGCAACTTTCACCTTAAAATGTAATGAAAGTAAACTTATAGCAGGTTTACCTAATGGAACAAGATATATAGTAAGTGAAGCTGACTATACTTTAGATGGTTATGTGACTACGAGTACAGGTGCTGAAGGAACAATTTCTGAAACTGAACCAAGAGTTGCAGCTTTTGTAAATACTAGAAATACTTATGGAGATTTAAAAGTTACGAAAACTTTAGAAGGTAACGATACAAGTATAGATCAGGAATTTGAATTTATTGTAACACTGAATAATAATACTATTGATGGTATTTATGGTGGTATGTTGTTTGAATCGGGTGAGGCAACCTTTACCTTAAAAGGTGGAGAAACCATATTAGCAGTAGGACTTCCAAACGGAGTAACTTATACCGTAACTGAAGAAGATTACAGTTTACAGGGCTATGAAACTACTAAGACTGGTGATACTGGAGCTATAGAGGGCAACCAAGAAAAAACAGCAGCTTTCACCAATACAAGAAATACCTATGGAAGACTTATCGTATATAAATCTGTAGCTGGTAATGCAGCAGATGCTACAAAAAAGTTTGACTTTACGGTAACTTTAAGTGATAAAACGATTACTGGTACTTATGGTAAAATGACTTTTAATGAAGGAGTAGCAACCTTTTCCTTAGCAGATGGAGAATGGCTACCCGCATCAGGACTTCCAAATGGAATAACATATATTGTAACAGAGGCTGATTATAGTACAGATGGTTATGTAACTACTAAGACCGGTGATACTGGAACTATTGTTGGAGGAGATTTTGCGGTTGCAGCATTTTTCACCAATACAAGAAATGCAGCTGGAACTTTAACCATTGCTAAAAACTTGGCAGGAAATGATGTGGACATTGCAAAAGAGTTTGAATTTACTATTACTCTTTCTGATACGAGCATCAATGAAACTTACAGTGATCTGTTCTTTACTGAAGGTGTGGCTACCTTGAAATTAAGAGGTGGCGAAATTAAAGTAATTGAAGGATTGCCTAATGGTGTTCAGTATATAGTAGAAGAAGCTGATTATTCAGCGCTTGGCTATACTACATCTAAAGAAGGTGACACTGGAACAATTTTAGAAAATGCACCACAATATGCAACTTTTACTAATACAAGAAATTCTTATGGTACTCTGACTGTTTCAAAGACTACAGCTGGTAATGCTGCAGACTCAAATAAAGACTTTGCATTTAAGGTAACTCTTGGCACTACTGCAATTAGTGGTACTTATGGTGATATGACTTTCAATGAAGGAGTAGCAACCTTTATCTTAAAAAATGGCGAAAGTGTATCAGCAGAAGGCCTTCCAAATGGAATAACATATACTGTAGTTGAAGATTATTATGGTCTAGAAGGTTATATAACTACCAAGGTAAATGATATTGGAACTATCGTTGGAAATAGTGAAGTAATAGCAGCTTTTACCAACACAAGAAATGCTGAAGGTAGTTTAACAATTTATAAGATTCTTGAAGGAAATGATGTAGATACTACAAAAGAGTTTGGATTTACTATCACTCTTTCTGATACAAATATTAATGCAACTTTCAGTGAATTAGACTTCATTAATGGTGTAGCAACTTTTACCTTAAAAGGTGGCACTAGTAAGGTTATTGAAGAATTGCCTAATGGAATTGGATACACGATAATTGAAGCTGATTATACTGGAGATGGCTATACAACAATCAAAACAGGTGATGTAGGAATAATTAGCGAGACAGTTTCTGGTGCTGCAGTTTTCACCAATACAAGAAATACCTATGGAGATTTAAGAGTCACGAAAACTTTAGCTGGCAATGCAGCTGATACAACTAAAGAATTCGTATTTACCATAACACTTAGTGATAGTACAGTTAATGGTATTTATGGTGGTATGACTTTCAATTCAGGAGTATCAACACATATTTTAAAAGCTGGAGAATGGGTAACAGCAGTAGGACTTCCAAATGGAATAACATATACAGTAACTGAAGATGACTATAGTGCAGATGGTTATGTAACTACCAAAACAGGTGACACTGGAACTATTACTGGAGGTGAGTTAGCATTAGCAGAATTCACTAATACAAGAAATGCTTATTCAAAACTATCTATTAGAAAAACAGTAACAGGTGATAAAGGCGAAATTGATGAGTATTTCACATTCACTGTAAACTTTGATGCTGAAGGTAGTTATGAATATACTGGAAGCAATAGTGGAACAATTTCAAACGGTGGAGAAATCCAACTGAAAGATGGTGAAGAAATAACAATTCATGATTTACCAGTAGGAACCACTTATTCTGTAACGGAAAGTGATAATGACAGTTATAAAGTTAGTGCTACTGGAGATAGTGGAGTGATTGAAGAAAATGTAATAGCTCTTGCTCATTTTACAAATAACAGAGAAAAACTTCCATCAACTGGAGACAATACTAATATATATTTATGGATTGGTATCATGGGATTGTCTTTATTGGGAATTGTGGTAATGTTATTTGGCAAGAAAACAGTCTTTAAAATGCTAACCAAGGATAAAATTTAAGTTAATTTAAATTTATTTGTTAAAAAAAGTGTTCAAAAATCTTCGAACACTTTTTTATCTGATTACAATATGAATTTAATATTATTAAAATATACAATTGAAAAAATTTTCTATCACTTTTATCAATATGTAGATAATAAAAGTTACTTTTCATATTTCCATTAAATTTAAAATCGCGTGATAGTAACAAGCAACTTGAGTTTCTAATGAATCCCAGCTAACAAATTCATTATCATCATGAATGTGATAGTTGTGTTTTAAGTCATCACAACCAAAAGCTACAATATTGTTCATTGATTTGGCATAGGTACCTCCACCAATAACCTTTGGCTGATTAACAGTATCGTTAGTAACATCAACATAAGCTTTATGTAAAGCTTTAATCATTGGTAAATCAGGACTGTAGAATAGTGGATCAATTCCATCTAAGCCATAAATTAGTCCTTTATCATTTTCTTTAATAGTATTGATTATTAATTCTTTTTTCAAAGTAACAGGGAAGCGAATATCAATAGTAAAACATAGATAATCATCTTCTTTATAGCAAACTCCGACATTGAATGTTAATTTACCATACTCATCTTCAAAATCGATTTTTAAACCTTCCCCATTATAACCAAGGCCAACTAAATGATGATAACTATCAACAGCCTTATCGTTGATATCAGCATAATACAAGCCTTCTAGAGCATAAGAAATAGCATTAACTCCCTGTTGAGGAATTGAAGCATGGGCTGCAATACCATTAACGATTAATGTATTTCCATTTAATGAATAAATGATGTCATTTTCTTTGAAAAATTTGTCAAGTTTTTCTAGATTAAAGCTATTTTCTTTTAAAGTAATTTCTACTGCAGCACAGACAGTATTTCTAACAGTACCGCCTTTAATATCTAAAATTTTATCACTCTTCAGTTTTAAAAGACCGCCAACCATTCCTTTTTCGCCAAATACTAATGGGAAATCACCATCTGGGGTAAAACCATAATCGACATGACCATATTTTTTGACATAGTATTTGATGCATCTTGAACCAGATTCTTCATTACAACCTAAGATTAATCTAACTCTTTTAGTAAAAGTGTGTTCTAACGGTTTTAAAGCGCGCATAGCAGCTAAAGAAGCTACTACGGCACCCTTATCATCAGAAGTGCCTCTTGCATAGTATTTGTCGTCTATTAAGGTTAAAGTAAAGGGATCAGTGTTCCAACTATCACTCACTGGCACAACATCCAAATGAGCTAAAATACCGATAATTTCTTCACCTTGTCCCATTTCAACATAACCACAGTAGTCATCAACATTAACAGTTTTAAAACCGTAACTTCCAGCAATTTCTAAGGCTTTTTCTAAACATTTTTTATTTTCAACACCAAAAGGTGTTCCTTCTTCGTCAGGTGTATAGACACTTTTATAACTACATAAAGTACTTAATTGTTCAATAATACTTTCTTTATATTGGATAACATCTTGTTTTTTCATAGACAGTCCTTTCTAATTTAAAAGTGAAGAAAATGCTGATTCTTCTTCTTGTTGATATTCAGTATAATAATTGGCGATTAAAGACTTACAATCGTATATTAATTTATCGATAGTATCATAATAAATATTGCCAAATTCAATCAGCTCTTTTAACTTAATACCTTCATGTAAGATGTTTACGATTTCTTCAGATAAATTCATTTCTTCAAATAAATCGGCTGTTAATTCGCTAAGCCAGTAACTTTCTGCCTGTCTAAAGGAAATTAAATCCTCACTTAAAGCGACAAAAGTGCCCAAAATACTAGTTAGTAGCATTGCTTCAAGGTCTTGTAAACCTTCAAATTGTTTTGGAATTACCATAATCAGTTCCTCCTTTTCTAACAATGTGAATATTATTATACTATAGATTTTATAAAGTTGTAATAAAGTAATAAAAAGATTATAATTTAAAAGGCGGAGGAATTCGTATGAAAAAGTTTTTAATTAAATCAGTCATTATTATTGTACTGTTTATTGTAAGTTATATAGGAGTAATGATTTTTGCTTATGATTATTTATATCCATATCCAAAAGGGTTTTTAGATGAACTAGAAAGAGCAGATGAAGCTAGATACTATGCTTTAGTATATAAGGAAAAAATAGATAAGAACACATTGCTATACTTTACTAAAAGTAAAAATGGTGTTGGTGCTGATTTGCACTTTGGTACTCTTGACTGTTCAAAACCAGATTTTATCGCCAATTTCTTTTGCGAGTCAACCAGTTCAGTGTACATGAAGTGTGAAACAATTTCTTATACTATAACTTCTGATCCTTCTCAAACTTGTTATTTGTTTGGCGCTACTCAGGATGAAAATACCGTAAGAATTGATATTACTTTCATCAAGGATGAAAACAATAAGATAACTTATGAACTAATTTATGTAAAGCAGTGTTTCTACTATAAAGATTTTGATCCATCATGGGCACAATATCGATTTATCATGAGAGGATATAATTCTGAAGGATACATCACATTTGAGTTGTATGGTGAACCATTTGAGATGAATCAACCAGCTGTAATAAATAGATAACCAGTCACATAACTGGTTCAGCCTGTTGATAAACGACAATTTGAAAAAGAATTGTCGTTTTTTAATATATAAAAGTAAAACAAAATGTGATAGAATAAATATGCAGACAAAAAAACTCTTTTTCAGCAAAAAACAGTTTTGTCTGCTTTTTAATTTG